>ERZ506950.64-NODE-64-length-95792-cov-9.185874_pt1 | contig 95792 bp, 67 predicted proteins | sample MGYA00512897_ERZ506950 | MGnify/ENA metagenome assembly ERZ506950
CATTACTCTGAACAAGTGGCAAAGTTAATACTATTTCTTCCGTCCTGAAAATTTCTTGTCCTTTTTAGCCTCCGGGAACACAAAAGTCGTGTTATATTCCCCGTCAAAGGCGACAACAGCATCGAAACTCTTGCCCTGTTTGCTCTTGAACCCTTTGAGCAGCTTGGTATGCCCTTCGGTGAGCAGGTCTTTGATTTCATCGTCGGACAGGGTGCGTCCCGCTTTCAGCCGGAACACGGGCAGTCCGCACTCCGTGTTGTCGCAGCGTACCACCTTGCCGTAGAACCGCATCCTGCCCGTGCCACACTTGGGACACGCGCAGCCGGAGTCACGGCTGCCGAAGAGCTTGTCGCACGAGATCAGTTCGGAGGTTATCTCACGTGTGTACGCCTCTATCTCCTTGCGGAAGGTGTCGTCGGACAGTTCCCCGCGCTCGATACGCGCCAGCTCCTTTTCCCATTCGCCCGTCATGGCAACATCGGCGATGCGCATCGTCTTGACGACGGAATTGAGGGCAAGTCCTTTTTCGGTGGGAACAAGCGACTTCTTGCAGCGTTCCATGTAACCGCGCTTGAAAAGCGTTTCGATGATGGAGGCGCGTGTGGCGGGAGTACCGATGCCACAGTCCTTCATCGCCTGCCGCAGTGCGTCGTCCTCAATTTCCTTGCCCGCCGTTTCCATTGCCGAGAGCAGGGTGGCTTCGGTATGCAGCGGCTTGGGTTTGGTCTTTCCTTCGGTAATGGACGAGCCTTTCGGTGTCAGCGTGTCGCCTTCCTGCCAGCCGGGGATGGTAATTTCCTCTTTTTCCTCGCCATAGACGGCACGCCATCCGGTTTGCTTCACGACGCTGCCTTTTACGGTAAACTCCACTCCGGCACATTCCGCCGTGACAGTGGTCACATCCTTGACGCATTTCTCAGAGAATGCCTCGACCATGCGCCCGGCAATCATCTGATAGATGGTATTGTCCTCTTTGGAGAGGAAGAGCGGTTTCTCACCCGTGACGAGCAGGGCATGGTGGTCTGTCACCTTGCCGTCGTCCACGCTGCGGCGTGTCGGGGCGGCTTTTGCCCGCACCTTGTCTTTCCATTCGGGCTGTGTGCCGATGAAAGCGAGCAGTTTGGGAATTTCGGCAAACACGTCTTCGGGGATGTAGCGGCTTCCCGTTCTCGGATAGGTTATCAACTTCTTTTCGTAGAGTTTCTGCGCGATTTCAAGCGTCTGTTCCGCCGTGAAGCCGTGCTTGGCGTTGGCTTCTTTCTGGAGCGTGGTCAGGTCGTAGAGCAAGGGAGTTTCCTCCGTCTTCTCCTTGCGCTCGGCTTTCGTGACAGTGGCGCAACCTGCCGCCTTTACCTTATTATATAGTTCCATCGCCGGTTCTTTCTCTTTCCATTTCTCGGAGGATGAGAATTTCACGACTTCGCCGTCGCAACCGTCCGTTGCGATATGGAGCTGCCAGAATGCTTCGGACGTAAAGCGGCGGTTCTCCCAGTAGCGTTCACATACCATAGCCAACGTTGGTGTCTGCACCCGCCCCACGGAATACGTGCCGTGTCCGGCGGCGATGGATAACGCCTGTGTGCCGTTGATGCCCACGAGCCAGTCGGATTCGCTCCGCGCTTTGGCGGCGAGGTAGAGGTTGTCGTATTTGCTGCCGTCTTCGAGTTTCCGCAGTCCCTCGCGGATAGCTTTGTCGGTGAGAGAGCTGATCCACAGGCGCACGAAAGGAGTGGTGCAACCCGTATAGTGGTAGAGGTAGCGGAAGATAAGCTCTCCCTCGCGTCCGGCATCGGTCGCCACGATGATATGTTCGCTTGTGTCGAACAGTCTTTTGATGACTTTTATCTGCGACACCACGCCGCTGTCGGGCTTGTAACCTTTCTCCGTCCTGACCTGACGGGGGACGAGCGTGAATGTGTCGGGAATAATCGGGAGGTTGTCACGGACAAATCCGCGCACGCCGTAGCCGTCGGGCATGGCAAGCTGAACGAGGTGTCCGAATGCCCATGTCACGGCATAACCGCCTCCCTCGAAATATCCTTCCTCTCTCTTTGTCGCGCCCACGATGCGGGCGATTTCACGTGCCACGGAGGGCTTTTCTGCAATGATTGTCTTCATGTCTTCTTCTTTTTTGTTGATACTTTGGATTTTATTTTGGATTCAGTGGCGGACACGGGATTACATTTTCATGCCCTTGCCCGTTTTCTTCTGCGGCTTCTCCTGCTGCTGTTGCTGGCGGGCGTCCTTCGGGTTGGTCTGACCTTTCTGCAACGGCTCTCTCAGATTCTTTGTAGCCTCGTTGGTCTTGCCATCGTTGTTCACCGCCACCTGCGTGCGGCTCTCGTTGGACGGAGCAACCTGCTGTGCATTGTCAGGGTTCGTGTCGTAGCGGTACGGGCGTCCCTTCTCCGGGTTGAACTTGATATACATCGTGGCATGGAAGCCCTGCTTGTCGGTCACGTTCTCCAGCTTCACGGCTTTACCCGCCACATAGTCGGCTTTCTGCTGGTCGGTGAAGCTCACGCCGCTCCATTTGCTGATGGGGCGGATGCTGCCGTCCTCGTTCGTCCACGTGTTGCGGCGTTGCTCCTTCTTGGTCTGTGCGGCATTTTCCCCGCCCTGCGCCTGACTTTTCGATGTGTCGCCTTTGGTTTCCTGTGTCTGTGCGGTACGGGGCGACTTGCCGGTTCCCGGCACGAACTCCACGCCGCGCTGCTCCACGTTCACTTGCAGGGTGGTGACGAACTTTCTGCCGTCGTTGCGCTCGATGAGCTTGTCGCGTACGGGCAGTCCGGCGCGGAGCATGTCCCGCTCCTGCGTGGTGATTTCCGTCTTGCCGATGCGCTCCGGGATGCGCACCCTGCTTGCCGGAATGTCCGTGATTTCATTCGTCTTGCGGTCGATGCTGATGTAGGAGGGGATGATCTCGCCCGTTTCCCTGTCCACAATGTCCACGACCCTACCGAGATTGCCCGTTTCGCGGAGGTTCTTCCGGTCATTGTCGGAGAATTTGTGTTCCTTGTACTCATCCAGCTTCTGCTCCTTGCGGATGAAGTGCGGCACGAGGCTGATGTTTCCCTCACCGTCCTTCTTGAAGGAGAGGCGGGCGTCCAGCTCGAATGATTCGCCGCCGAAGGTCGGTTTGACCTTTACCAAGTCGGACTTGCCATAGTTGAGCATCTTCGTAAGGTCGCCGGACTTTTCAAGGTTGTCCCGCTTTACGCCCCATCTGTCCTCCAGCTCCTGCCAGTTGATTTTACTCTCGTCGATGGGCTGGTAGCCACGTTTGCCCTGCATCTGTTCGGATTTGTCCTGTTGCTGTTCTTTCCGTTGTTCCATGTTCTCCTGTTTTTGAGGTTCTTGTTTCTCTGTCTGTTGTGCTGCCATCTCTTCCTGCACCTTCTTCTCATAGTCGGAGGTGTCCACCTTGTGAGGGGCGAGCAGCTCCTTGTTCGCTTCGGGGTCTTTCAGCAGTTGCTTCATCACCTCTAAGAGATTTTCAGCTTGGTCTGCCGCAATGCGGTAGAAACCGAAGCGGCTGGGTTCCTTGCACTGCCGGAAGAAGTTCTTGAAGAAGTTGTCCAGCACGTCGCCATGTCGGTCGAATTGCAGGAAACTCTGCGCGTTCTCCGCTTTTGCGGGGGTGCGCTTGGGTGTGCCGTCCGCGTTCAGCCCGGCTACCACGCTGATCTCGCCTGTCTTCTCGTCACGGACTACCAGCACGTCCTTTTCGTCTTTTTTCTTTGCCATCTGAAAAATGTTTTAATGGGTTATTTATGAAAGAAATTATGGATACGAGCCTTGTAGAAGGCTATATCTTCCTTTTTGAAGTCCTTGATATGGTTGGAAAGGAATGTCAGCACGTCCTCCTCGCTGTAATAGGTCTTCTTGCCCAGCGTCTTGTAGGGCAATGCGCCTACGCTGCGGTAGCGTTGGAGGGTGCGTTTGCTTATCTGGAGCAACATGCACAAATCCTGATTGTCGAAAAGGCGGATGCTTTCCGTGATAGTGGGCTGTTTCCCCTCAGCCTTCATCGCCAGCAGCAGTTCGTCCTGACGGTCGAGCCGTTCCATCAGCTTCTGCATCCAGCCCTCGAAGTTGTTTCGTGTGAGCAGTTCCATGACCTATGTCCTCCTTCCTTTTGGTTTGCCGCCCGTGCGCAGCGTGTGGTTGTGGAACAGGGTGTCTATTGTCCCTTCCTCGTTCCTTACTGTGTTGTCCTCCAATAGCCGCAGTATCTCGGAAAGGCGGTAGCGGCAGCTTCCGCGTACCACCACATACTCGATACGGTGGTCGGTGCGCATACGCTGCATGGTGCGCTTGCTCACGTTGAGCATCTTCGCCGCCTGTGCCGTGTCAAGCAGCTTGTCTTCGGTTTCCCGCTTCCGTTTCTTCTCGTCCCTTGCCTCGCGGATGTACCCTGCGATGTTCGCAATCTGCGCCATCATCTCCTTGTAGGCGGAACTTTCCATTGTTATCACTTTCATGTTCAGTCCTTTCTTTTTGTTTCTGCGACAAAATTCGGCAATAAACAAAAGGGGCTTTAACAACTCACTACGTGACTCACGTAAGATTTTTGCGGAAGATGGCTCCGTAACCCGGTCAAACGGCGCAACAGGCAGCCTTTCAGCGGAAAACGATACGTCTTGTATGCCGTTTCGTTACCTTTGCGGCAAACTCTAAATGACATGAATATGGAAATAGTATCTATCGAGAAAAAGACTTTCGAGATGATGGTGGCGGCATTCGGCGCACTCTCGGAGAAGGTCGCCGCCCTGAGGCGCAAAAGCGACACGGGGCGCATGGAAAGATGGCTCACGGGCGAGGAGGTCTGCGGGCAGTTGAGAATAAGCCCGCGCACGTTGCAGACGCTGCGTGACAGGCGGCTTATCGGCTACTCGCAGATAAACCGCAGGTTCTATTACAAGCCAGAGGAGGTGAAGCGGCTGATACCGCTTGTCGGCACGCTCTATCCGCACGGCAGATGATTTGATTTATTCACCCACTGAATCCGAAGTTATGATGAACGAGAACAACGATGTTTTTACGATGGAAGACGAGCCGATAGCCTCTGTGGTGCAGGATATGCGCAAAGGCTCGAAATGGCTGTCCGCATTTCTGGAAAGCTACCGTCCTCCGCTGGACGGGGAACGTTACCTGACGGACGGCGAGGTGTCGGAACTGCTCCGTGTGAGCCGGCGCACCTTGCAGGAATACCGCAACAACCGCGTGTTGCCCTTCATACTTTTGGGAGGGAAGGTGCTTTACCCGGAAACGGGGCTGCGCGGGGTACTGGAAGCGAACTACCGCAAGCCGCTGGAGTGAGGCGGTTTCATGAAAAAGTAAACGGGTGACACCTTTTGTGGTGCTACCCGTTTACTTGTCTTATGGGGTATGTGCAATCAGCAATACCCGGCTTTTCCGTTCTGTATGAACATCACGTATGTCTGCCGTTTCTCTTGTGAGAGTGCCTTTCCCACCAGCCATGTGCGGAACAGGTGGGTGTTGTAGGTATTCACCCTGAAAGCGACCGGGATGATGATTTCAAGGGCGTACACGTCCGCGTGCAGCCCGTTTTCAAGCTGCATGTAGCGGCACACCTCGTAGTCGTTCAGCACGTCCGACTTGCGGACGGCTCTGATGGCGGCGTTCACTGCCGGGACGGTCGTATGGAACAATCCGGCTATTTCGGTGGCGGTCATCCACACGTCGTTACCGGTTACGCTGACTGCCTTGTCCTCGATGATGATTGTGTCACGTTTCATGGCTTTTCTTTTTAGATGGTGCAACCTGCAAATTCCTCGACGCCGTTCAATCTTGCGGCAAGGTTCTCCATGTCCTGATTGAGCTTCTCTTTGGTTATCTTTGCGTAAATCTGCGTCGTCTTTATGCTCTTGTGTCCGAGCATGGAGCTGACCGTTTCGATGGGAACACCGTTGGAGAGGAATATCGTCGTGGCTGCCGTGTGGCGGGCCACATGGAATATACAAGGCGAAGCAAGCAATAATGAACAGGTAAAGATTAAACGTAAGTCGTTTGAAATGAGCTGTATTTCTGTATTCTGCAAAATGTGGAAAATGCAAACGACAACAGAATATTGAGGTTGTTCAGTTACCAAACCGTTAGCCGGGCGGTTACCGAAACAAAAACAGGTAACGGTAAGCGATGAAAAGAAATCCTCACCGTTTTATTTGCACTCATACACAGTATTTTGCATATCAAGGAACGCTTATATGGCAAGTATTTTTGCACTAAAAAGTATAAGCGTATGAAAGTAGAAAAATTCAAGGTATTGCTCTACCTCAAAAAGAGCGGACCGGACAAGTCGGGAAAAGCTCCCATCATGGGACGCATTACGGTAAACAGGACAATGGCACAGTTCGGATGCAAACTGTCCTGCACTCCCGAATTATGGAATCCACGTGAAAGCCGTCTGAACGGCAAAAGCAAGGAAGCGGTTGAGATCAATGCCAAGATTGAAAAGTTACTGTTAGCGGTAAACAATGCCTTTGACAACCTTGTGAATCGCAAGGTTGATTTTGATGCTACCGATGTGAAAAACCTTTTTCAGGGCAGCATGGAAACGCAGATGACGCTCATGCGAATGACGGATGTTGTCTGCGATGACCTCAAAGCCCGTATCGGCATAGACAGGGCAAAAGGGACTTATCCCGGTTATCACTATATGCGCCTGACAATCGGGGAGTTCATCGAGAACAAGTACAAGGTGAAAGATTTGGCATTTGGACAACTGACAGAGCAGTTCATCCACGACTATCAGTCTTTTGCCACGGAAGAGAAAGGCTATGCGATTGATACTGTCCGCCATCATCTTGCCATCCTGAAGAAGATATGCCGTCTGGCGTATAAGGATGGATATGCCGACAGAATCCACTTCCAGCATTTTACCTTACCAAAGAAGACGGAAACGACACCACGGGCATTGAGTCGTGAATCGTTTGAGAAAATCCGTGATGTGGAAATACCCGCTTACCGCAAATCCCATATACTGGCAAGGGATATGTTTCTCTTCGGGTGCTACACCGGGGTCTGTTATGCGGATGTTGTCTCGATTACCCACGAGAACCTATATACGGATGAGGACGGTGCTTTGTGGTTGAAGTATCGAAGAAAGAAAAACGAACTTCGTGCCTGTGTGAAACTGTTACCGGAAGCGATTGCGCTGATTGAAAAATATCATAGTGAGGATAGGGACACCCTGTTCCCTTTGCTGCATTGGTCAAATCTCAGACGACACATGAAAGCGTTGGCGGCACTGGCAGGCATCAAGGATGATTTGTGCTATCATCAGGCGAGGCACAGCTTCGCCTCGCTGATTACGCTTGAAGCAGGTGTGCCGATAGAAACCATCAGCAGGATGCTGGGACATTCCGACATTTCCACAACACAGGTCTATGCCCGTGTCAGCCCGAAGAAACTTTTCGAGGACATGGACAAGTTCATAGAAGCCACCAAAGATTTTCAATTAGTTCTTTAATCCTTTAATACAGAAAACTATATGCGAAGCACATTTTCACTTTTACCCTACATTAACCGCAGCAAAGTAAAGGCTGACGGTACGACCGCCATACTCTGCCGCATAACCATTGACGGCAAACAGACTGCCATCAGTACGGGGATTTATTGCCGACCGGAAGAATGGAACAGCAAGAAAAACGAGATTAAATCCGTAAGGGAAAATAACCGCTTACGAGAATATTTACGACTGACAGAGGAAGCCTACAATGAGATACTGAAATCGCAAGGTGTGGTCAGTGCCGAGATTTTGAAGAACCACATATCCTTGAACAACATCCATCCGACCACTCTTCTACAGATGGGAGAATGGGAACGTGAGCGGTTGAAGAAGCATTCCGAAGAAATAGACTCGACTTCTTCCTATCGAAGTTCAATGTATTATCAGAAGTACCTGACGGATTTTCTTACGTCCATCGGTAAAAAGGACATTCCCCTTGAAGAAGTGACGGAGGATTTCGGCAAGTCCTACAAAGCCCACTTGAAGAAATGCAAGAACTTCGGGGCTTCCCAGACCAACCATTGCCTGCGTTGGCTGAACCGACTGTTGTACCTTGCAGTAGACAAGGAGATTCTCCGTGTAAATCCCTGTGAGGACTTGGAATATGAGACAAAGCCGGAAGCAAGGCACAGGTACATCAGCCGTGAGGAGTTCAAGAAGATACTTTCCACACCGATGTATGACAAGCGTATGGAACTGGCAAGACGGGCTTTCATATTTTCCACCCTGACGGGACTGGCGTATGTGGACATCAAACTTCTTCATCCCCACCATATCGGAACAAACGCTGATGGCAGACGGTACATCCGCATCAACCGAAAAAAGACAAAGGTGGAGGCATTCATACCCTTACATCCCATAGCGGAGCGGATATTGTCGCTGTATAACACGACCGATGACGAGAAGCCCGTGTTTCCTCTTCCCAACCGTGATGCCCTATGGTTTGAGGTTCACGAGTTGGGAATAACCATAGGGAAAGAGGAAAACTTGACCTATCACCAAAGTCGGCACAGTTTCGGAACATTTTTGATTTCGGCAGATATACCCATTGAGTGTATCGCCAAGATGATGGGACACTCCAATATCAGGACGACACAGGGATATGCACGGATAACCGATGATAAAATTTCCAAAGATATGGACAAACTGATGGAGCGAAGAAAGGAAATATCGTCTGGCGAAAAGAAGAAATAGCAAATAATCATCATAAAATAAAGGGATTATGAGCAGAGGCATAATAACAATCAGTGAAACGGGTGCAGTCACTATGCCGACCGCACCCGTATGGATGATGCAATTTGAGATTGCCGACCTGTTCGGGGTGTTCTCATGCAATGTCCGCAAGGCAATACGGGCAATCTATAAGAACAATGAACGGAATGAAGCCGATACGATGCGATATATCAGGCAACCGGATGGTATCAGTTATGACGTTGACAACCTTGAACTGGTTATAGCCATTGCATTCAGGATATGCAGTAAAGAAAGTGCTTTGTTCAGACGGTTTATAATAAATGAAATCAGCACTACCAAAAGAGAAACACCTGTTACGTTGTTTGTTTCCTGTGGCAGGAGTAATAACCGATGGTATAGTTGAGGTTCATCCCGTCAGTAACTTGTTTCCGTTGCCACACGTTTGAAAGGCATCCGACAACGAAAAACAAGCAACTGATGGGTAATTATAAGAGCAGAAAAGGAACGGCTTACGGATGAAGTGTCAATACTGCGCTTCGTCTGTAAGCCGTTCCTTTTTTCTTTTTGTCGAAAGTCTATTGCTGCCGCAATACAGGGCATACGGCAAACTGCACTCCTTTAAGAAAAATCAAGTTATCCTTTGTCGGTAGGCGGAGCGGTAGCCGTCATTCAGCATCCGTTCGATGTCGGATTCACGGTAGAGGATTTTACCGCCCAACTGGATATAGGCGATACGCCCTTCATTGCGGTAGTCCTGAAGTGTCCGGCGGCTCACCTTCAGCCGTGCCGACACCTCCTTGTCAGTGAAGAAACGCTCACCGCCCAATGTCGGGCGGTAATTGGCGGTCAGGTGCTCTACATTATCAAGCAGTCGGTCAAGACTGCCCATAAAGTGGATTATCCACTTGTTGTCCTTGTTAATCAACTCATTCATATTACTCTGGATTTAGTGGGTGTTGTCATTATATTTAATTCATATAGTCTTTCCTTTGAACTTCGCTTCCTTTCTTCTATCCTCCACAACGGAGACAATGAGCTCCACGTCTTCGGGACGGTAATACGTCTTGTGGTTTATCTGTGAATAAGCCAGCGTGCCGTTATCCCGAAGCGTCTGTAACGTGCGAGGGCTGATGTTGAGCATACGGCACACGTCCTGATTATCCATCCATTCGCTCATTTTCTTTTCCCCGTGCCGATGGCAGATGGCATCCATACGGCTGACGAAACGGTCGAACTTGGCGACCATTGCCTCAAAGGTCTTTCTTTCGATTGATACAATTTCCATATTGCCTTTCTTTTAATTGTTACTGTTTCTTTTGCCACAAAGAAATACATTATCCGCTGTCATGCAATGGATTTTCAAAAAGTGGCAGCGTGTTGCGCCGATACGGTAGTCATTGTCCGGGGTACTGCTTGCCGGTTATCTGTGAGCAAGCCGGTGGAATACGATTTCCGTTCAGCCTTTAATTCCCTTTTTTTATAAAGAAGCCACAGCCAAAATAAGGGCTTAATTTAAAATTGTCCCCAATCGTACCTTTGTACTTTCAGCTATTCATATCCGGCAAATCGGTGAAGTCCGCACCGATTTGTCAGTCCCCATAAAGCAAAACCGTACAAAAATGACTAAGAAAATCCAAGTGCTTGACTGACTGTATTAAAGCACCTTACTTCGCTCCCGATAATCGGTCGAGGTATAGACCAAGACCACATTCAATAACTTAATCAATTTGTTTTTACAATGAAAAAAGAACCAAACATTACAGAGCGTCAAGCTCGTGAAATCGTGGAAAAAATGGGGCGCAGGGAACCCTACACCTCCAAGTCGATAGACGACTTCTACAGGAGTATCGGTCTGGAACCGGAGGAGCCGGAACAGCCCGGCAAGACCGTCACGGAAGAAGCAGAAATTCATATGGCAGAAGAACCGTCAGGAGTGGCGAGCGGAGAAGCGGCAATGCCGCAGAAGCGTATCAGTGGCAAACAGCGCAGGCTGTCTTTGGATGAGTACCGCACCACCTATCTCAAAGTTCCCAAAATTATCAACCGCAAGCCCGTGTTCGTCAGTGAGACGGTGCGTGACGAGTTGGACAGGGTTGTCCGCTACCTCGGAGGGAAGGGCATGAGCGCATCCGGACTTATAGAGAACCTTGTCCGCCTGCACCTCGAGGCCTACCGGAATGACATCGAGCAATGGCGCAAACTCTGACGGGATTATGGTGGAACAGGTTGAGCCGTTGGATGTACTCCATCGGTTCGACCGATACACAAAGTGAGTTATTACACTCGGAAATCAATCCGACAGGCGGAGGATTTTTGTGTCCTCAAAGACACAGCAAGGTATGTTTTCAGTTACTCGGATATTCCGGAGTAACTGAAAACCCTTGCACCGCCGTGGGCAGAATTATCCTCCAAAGTCGGATAATTTCGGGGTTCCTTAATCAAAGATTAAACAAAGGATAAACTATAAAATTGAAAGAATAAGAAGCATGAAAAAGAACAACAAGTACGGGAGAAATCCCAAATTAAATCCGAAGACGCACTGCGTGATGGTGCGCTTCGATGATGAGGAATGGAACAAGTTCCTCACGATGTACGAAGAATCACAGGTGTATGCGAAAGCTGTCTTTCTGAAGGCGCACTTCTTCGGGCAGAAGTTCAAGGTGTTGAAGGTAGACAAGGCAATGGTGGACTACACAACCAAGCTGTCCGATTTCCACGCCCAGTTCCGTGCCATCGGCACGAACTATAATCAGGTAGTCAAAGAGCTGCGATGCCATTTTTCGGAGAAGAAGGCAATGGCTCTGCTCTACAAGTTGGAAAGTTGTACCATTGAACTTGTGAAGTTGAGCCGGGAGATTGTGGAGCTTTCAAGGGAGATGGAGAAGTGTTACCAATCCAAATCCGACTGATATGGCATCGGTAAAGGTCAAGTTTCGCCCATCCACCGTAAACGGCAGGGAGGGTACACTCTACTATCAGGTCATCCACAACCGTGTGGTCAGACAGATAAACACAGAGTATAAACTTTTCGTTTCGGAAAGGGACTGCCATTCTGAAACGGTTGTCTTACATCATATATCGACAGTACAAGAGAGGAACAATTATCTGCTTTCAATCGGTTCACGTATCAAGTGGGAAAAGGAGAGACTGAACAAAATCATACACACGTTATCTCAATCCGGCACATTCGTAACGGACGATATAATCATGCGCTTTCATGACAACAGGCAAGAACTGTCGTTTAACGCTTACATCAGCCAGCAGATAGCGAGACTGAAACGCTTGGGGAAGATACGCACTTCTGAAACTTATACAGCTGCACTCAGAAGTTTTAGCGGTTTTATGAATGACACAGAGGCCTTGTTTGACCAATTTAATGCGGATTTGTTGGCAGAGTACGAGGTTTATTTGAAAGGCAGGGGAAATACGCCCAACACTATATCCTTCTATATGCGTATTCTGAAAGCCGTCTATAACCGTGCGGTGGAAGACGGATTGACCGAGCAACGACATCTGTTCAAGTCCGTTTATACGGGAGTGGAGAAAACCATGAAACGAGCCTTGTCGCTCAATGACATCAGGCGTATCAAAGGACTGGATTTGTCATTGAAGCCCAACCTTAACTATGCCCGTGATATGTTCCTATTCTGTTTCTATACTAGGGGAATGTCGTTCATTGACATGGCTTATCTGAGAAAGAAAGACTTGCTGAATGGCACTCTTTCCTATCGTAGACGCAAGACAGGACAACAACTGTTCATCAAATGGGAAAAATGTATGCAGGAGATTGTTGATAAATATCCAATAAACGAAACGGAATACCTCTTGCCTATCATTACAAAACATGATGAAGATTATCGGAAACAATACACCAACGAACTTCATCGGGTAAACCATCTGTTGAAGAAAATCGGGAAACTGCTGGATTTGCCAATACCCTTGACGATGTATGTCGGTCGGCATTCATGGGCAAGTATCGCCAAGAGCCGTAATGTGCCTGTCTCTGTCATCAGCGAAGGTATGGGGCATGATTCTGAGAACACTACGCAGATTTATCTTGCATCGTTGGATACCACCGTGGTAGATAAAGCCAATAAGAAAATACTGGATTTGCTGTGAAGCGGTAGATGTTTAGCGAATCTGTCCAACGCTTGCCAAGAGACGGACGAATTGGCCTATTTTATTGATATATAGTCATATTTAGCTATTTCAGAATAACTTTCGCAAAACATTCAGATTCTCTCGCAAAACAAAAGCATGGCAATAGGCAAGATTTTCAGTGTTCTATATCCTGAAAATCATTGTTTTGCTTAACTTTGCACTATAATATCCGTCTCTTGGCAAGAGACAATAGGCACCAACATTATGAGTACAAAATTTTTCAATAATAGACTTGGCAATACGCTTTTCGACAAGTTGAAAGGTATTGCTTCGGAGATGGCAACATTCGACCGCTTCTTGGCGGTTGTAGGTTTCTTCCGTTCATCAGGATATTTTAAGTTGCGTAAGGAATTAGGTGATATATCAGAAATCAAGATATTGGTTGGTATCAACATAGATGATATTTTCCGTAAACATAACAAGACACTTCTAATGCTGGCCAATGAGGACAAGGCAAAGGAAATCTACCACAACGGCTTCAAAGAGGATATTGTTAATGCCCAATATGCTCCCGAAGTGGAAGAAGGTATTTTGCAGATGTGCGAAGACCTTGTTTCAGGACGATTACAAATGCGTATCCACGCTACCAAAAACCTGCACGCCAAATTCTATCTCTGTTTGCCACAGAATCATAGTGAACACAGCGATGGTTGGGTTATTATGGGTTCTTCAAATATCTCTGATTCTGGTTTAGGCATTAAGCAACCGCCACAATACGAACTTAATGTGGCGATGAAAGACTTTGACGATGTGAAGTATTGCTCCGATGAATTTTGGACTTTATGGAACGAGGCTGTTCCCCTTACCGCAGATGACATTAACAAGTACAAGGAAAAGACATACTTGGGTTATCAGCCAACTCCGTACGAGCTTTATATCAAAGTGCTTATTGATACTTTTGGCGACCAAGTGGAAGATGATTTTTCCATTCAGTTGCCCAATGGTGTCAAGGATTTGAAATATCAGAAAGATGCCGTTATACAAGGCTATCAGATGCTGATGAAGCATAACGGTTTGTTCCTTGCCGATGTTGTAGGTCTGGGAAAGACAATGATTGCCACAATGATAGCCAAGCGATTTGTAGAGGCTAACGGCAAAAACACCAATATCCTTGTCGTTTATCCTCCTGCTCTGGAAGACAACTGGAGAAATACATTTAAGTTGTTCGGCATTTACAAAAAAGCACAGTTTGTCACCAATGGCAGTCTGTCCAAAGTTCTTGAAAGTAAAGACAACTACAAGGATAAAGAAGAGTTTGACCTAATTATTGTCGATGAAGCACACGGTTTCCGTAGCGACAGTTCGGGCAAGTATGACGAACTGCAGAAGATATGCAAGTCTCCTTGCATGAATATGGGCTTGTTGAAGAGTTCGCAAAAGAAAGTGATGCTTCTTTCAGCAACCCCACTCAACAACCGTCCCGATGATTTACAGAATCAATTGTTGCTGTTCCAAAACAGCCAGAGCTGTACCATTGATGGAGTTCCGAACCTCAAAGGCTTCTTCTCGGAATATATCTTGGAGTACAAGCGATTGATGCGTGAACGTGATAAGCGTGATGTTACATCCGAAGTAGATAAGATATATGAGCAAATACGTAGCAAGGTTATCGACAAGGTAACAGTTCGTCGTACACGCAACAATATTCTAAATGACCCTGATTATAGGGCAGACATCAAGTCGCAAGGCATCATATTTCCCAATATTCTGCCACCTAACGAATTGGAGTACGTGATGGACTCCGGCACAAGTAATCGTTTCTACGAAACGTTGAAACAATTGACCGATGGAAAAACAGATGAGAATCCGGAGGGCAAGGGATTGACTTATGCCCGTTATCGTGCGGTGGAATTCTTGAAGCCAGAATACCGTAACAGGTACAAGAATGCCGTACATATCGGTCAGACATTGGCCGGAATCTATCGTGTCCACATGGTGAAGCGATTGGAAAGTAGTTTTTATGCTTTCAAGAAATCGCTCCGTACACTTCTTCGTATCACAACCGATATGATTAAGATGTTCGAGGAAGACAAAGTTATCATTGCTCCCGACTTGAAGGTAAAAGACCTGCAAGCAAAGAATATGGAGCTTGATGAGATTATTGAGTATGCCATGAGCAAGGGATATGCAGCCGAGGATATTACCTTCTCAGCCAATGCATTCACTTCTGAATTTCTTGAAATGCTCCACCATGACCGTGATATATTGGAACAACTCAATGCGGACTGGGAGAAAGAGAATGACGACCCGAAATTCGATAAGTTCCGAGAAAACCTTACTCATAACTTCTTCGACAAGGGAATAAATCCATCGGGCAAACTGGTACTGTTCTCCGAAAGTGTGGATACACTGAACTATTTGTACGATAGACTTACAAAGGAAATGGGTCGTTCCGATGTCTTAATGGTTACGGCAACCAACCGTAACCACTTGGGGCAGACCATTAAGGAGAATTTTGATGCAAACTTTGATAGCGATTCTATGAAGTACAACATTATTATTACTTCTGATGTGTTGGCGGAAGGTGTGAACTTGCATCGCTCCAATGTAATTGTCAATTACGATTCGCCTTGGAACGCTACCCGGTTGATGCAGCGCATCGGTCGTGTAAACCGTATCGGCTCGGTCGCACCCAACATCTACAACTATATGTTCTACCCGTCTCAACAGGGTGATAAAGAAATTCAGCTATATAAGAATGCCCTTGTCAAGTTGCAAGGTTTCCATTCGGCATTTGGCGAAGATGCACAAATCTATTCCAAAGAGGAGATTGTAAAGGAGTTCCAGATGTTCGATAACAATATAAAGGATAGCATTGACAAGAAAATCGCCCTATTGCGTGAAGTGCGTGAACTCTATAATAGCGACCGCAAACTGTATCACAAAATCAAGGCACTGCCAATGAAGAGCCGTGTAATGCGTGATACAGGAAAGCATAGCGGTAAGTCTATTATATTTGTTTCTTCCAATGTCAAGACAGAGTTCTATTTGGCAACAGCCATCGGTGTAGAGGTTATCGACTTTCTTGAAGCGGTAAAATATCTCAAAGCAAAGCCGGAAGAACAGCCTGTGCCGTTCTCTAAAGAAGAACAGCACTACAAGCACGTAAACAGTGCATTGGCTCAATATACGGCCGAATATGTGGAGGCAGCCGATACATCATCAATAAACCGCTCCGACCTTGACAAGACTTCGCTTGAAGCCAACAAGTTCTTGCGTACCATCAAGCAGATAACGACCGACAGTGAATTGAAATCGCAATGCGATGTGCTGATGGGATATATCAATGAAGGTATCTATGCTCAGCTGCCTCGTTACTTGAAAGCTTTGTCTCGTGAATATAAAAACAATCGGGTAAGGATGAAGCAGGACGAGTATAGTTTACAAAACAAAATTTCGGAACTACTTGGCGAGTATCAGACGATGAACAAGGAGCAACGCCACGATGCCCAAGACATTTCCAATCCACAAATTATTATTTCAGAATCCTTTAAGTAAATATCACTATGGCAACTATATATACTTCAGACAGTTTAAGAAACCTGTTCCAATCGTCATTCAACTTGGCACAATGGTACAGTTTTTTACAATATTTTTTCAATGCAAGCGAATTGAAAGAGAAACCCGAAAGAATAATTGCGAGTACTTCGGATGAAGGCTATTATTTAGGCAACATAAACACTTCCGACAGTTACCGTATAGGCTTGTTCCACTATAATATCCGTCAAGGATCTGTCGCAAACAAACTTGTAGGACTTCGCAATCTCGTAAAATCATTCATCAACCCTACTTGGGGAGAATTTGATGCGGCATTGGTCGTATTTGACAGTGGCGACCATTGGCGTTTGTCATTCATTTGTGATATTAAGGGCGAAGCGACATCGCCTAAACGATACACATACGTATTCGGAAGTGATGATTTGTTATACAGGACACCCATCGAACGTTTCAACTTTTTAAAGAAGAAAGGCATATCGTTTGAGAATTTGAGAACAGCATTCTCTGTTGAAGCCCTCTCTGATGAATTTTTCGACAAGTATCGTGAGCAATATGCCGACTTTATCCAATATGTTACGGGTAAGCGTTTTGTTAAGGTTGGCAGTAAGTGGGAGGAAAAGATACTTGGCGAGCCTGACACCGCATTGATGCAGGCATTTAACCATAACGAGAAGAAGATTCGTGATTATGTGAAGAAGATGATGGGACGAATCACATTCCTGCACTTCTTGCAACGCAAAGGATGGATGTGTGGAGACCTCAACTATATGCAGAATATGTTTGAGAACTCACAGTATAAGGACGATTATCTTGATTCGGTGCTTGAGCCGTTATTTTTCGGTATCCTGAACACTAAGCCTGCCGAGCGTGAAGCCCTGTTCGCTGATTACGGTTGGGATAAGTCACTGCTTGATGAGTGGAAAGATATTCCATACCTCAATGGCGGTTTGTTTGAGCGTGATGAGGAGGATGAGCCTGAAAGCCGTTTCCCTGCCGATTACTTCAAACGCTTGTTCCAATTCTTCAGTGAATACAACTTTACCATTGACGAGAACGACCCTAATGATGCCGAGGTCGGTGTTGACCCCGAAATGTTGGGCAAAATCTTCGAGAACCTGCTTGAAGACAACAAGGATAAAGGAGCGTTCTATACCCCGAAAGAAATAGTACGCTATATGTGCAAGGAATCTCTCATCGCTTATCTTGAAACCAATACAAGTATAGCAAAAGAGAAGATTCGCCAATTTGTTCTTTCGCCCGAAGAAGGAGTTGTGGATATTCCTGAGAATAAGAAGCCTAAGCTACTTGCAGCACTTGAAGAAGTAAAGATTTGTGACCCGGCCATCGGTTCGGGGGCATTCCCTATGGGGTTGCTTAATGAATTGTTGCATTGTCGTGAAGCGTTGAGCGGCGAGCGTTACGACCGTGCCGAAATAAAGAAGAGCATTATCCAAAACAATATTTATGGTGTGGATATTGAGAAAGGGGCTGTTGATATTGCCCGTTTGCGTTTCTGGCTTTCAATCGTGGTTGATGAGGAAACACCATCGCCATTGCCTAACCTTGACTATAAGATTATGCAAGGCAACTCACTAATCGAGAGTTTTATGGGAGTGGATTTAAGTAAACTCACTTACGAGAAAGGGCATAAGAAAGATAAAGGAGAAATCACACTTTTCGATGATGAGAAAAATCGCTTGCAAAAAAGGGTATTTCAGCTTTTAAAGGCATATTACTCTTGTAGCGACCACGACAGAAAGGTGAAGTTACAACAAGAAATTTCTGATACTATCAACAAACAGTTGGAGGCACAAGCATACGACCCGGTAATTCTTGAGCAACTCAAGAAAATCAATCTTGCCGAAAATAACAAATTCTTCCTCTGGCATACTTGGTTTAGTGATGTATTCAACCGAAATGATGATAAAAACGGATTTGACATCGTTATTGGCAATCCGCCATATATCCAATTACAGAATAATGGTGGAGAGTTGGCAAAATTATATGAAGATTGCCGATTCCAGACATTTGCTAAGACTGGCGACATTTATTGCTTGTTCTATGAAAAAGGTTGGCAGCTTTTATGCCAACAAGGGCATCTCTGTTTTATTACATCCAATAAGTGGATGCGTGCAGGATATGGAGAAAAAATGAGAGGATTCTTCGCAAAGCATACAAATCCTAAATACTTAATTGATTTTGCTGGAGTAAAGATTTTCGATAATGCTACGGTTGATACGAATATCCTGATTTTCGGCAAGGGAAAGAATGAATATCAAACACGCTGTGCAGTTACTGACAAACTGAACAAAGATAGCTTAAAGAATTTGAGCGATTTTGTTCAACAACAGCATACAATCTGTAATTTTTCTAATGAAGGGAGTTGGGTAATTCTATCCCCAATAGAACAGAGCATCAAGCAAAAGATAGAGTCAGTAGGAACACCGCTTAAGGATTGGGATATTAAAATCTATCGTGGTGTACTTACTGGTTATAACGACGCTTTCATCATTTCAACAGAAAAACGAGACGAGATATTGGCTAATTGCCAGACTGAAGATGAAAGATTGCGTACGGCTGAACTTATACGACCGATTCTTCGTGGCAGGGATATTAAAAGGTATGGATATGATTGGGCAAACCTATGGTTAATTGCCACGTTCCCTTCTCGCCATTATAACATAGAAGAGTTTCCTGCTGTAAAGGCTCATCTATTATCGTTTGGAAAAGAACGATTAGAGCAAACAGGCAAGAAATATATAATCAACGGGGAAGAGATAAAGGCTCGAAAGAAAACAAGCAATAAGTGGTTTGAAACACAAGATAGTATCAGTTATTGGGACTTATTTTTTCAGCCAAAAATATGTTGGAAAGCAGTTGGACGAAATTTGGCTTTTTCTATTGTTGAATCAGGCACTTTTCTAACGGCTCCTGCAAGTTTCATATCAGCAGGTATCTATAATGAATATATTCTCGCATTTCTTTGCAGTAATGTTGGAACTTATTTTATCTATAAGAATAGCGATACCACTGGTGCAGGTGATATTATGCTAAATATCCAATCTCTAATAAAGTTTCCAATACCGCTTAATCAGACTATTAGCATCGGTGAAAGCATTAATGTTGTAAACCAAAGTATTTATCAAGCGTACGGATTTACATCTGATGAAATCTCTTACATAGAAAGTTCTATATAAATGCCAAGCCCTCAATTTTATGCCATTGGGGGCTTGGTTTTATTTACCTATCTATCAACTTGTTTGCAAGATAAAATGTAATCTATTTCTTCTTGTGTTAATTTATATGCTTCAAAAATAATGTTATCTACATCTGTATCGGTTGCAATGCCATTCACTCGTTGATTTATTACTTCACTTAAATACATCGGAAAGTCTAATTTTACCAATGTCTTTTCTAATGTAGTTACATACAATTGTATTCCTCCACCTTGGACTTCTGCTTCTGTTGTTAATTTCAAATACCAATCGAAGAGTTTACAATTCATTAGACCTAAAAATTGGAGAAGTTGATTCCGTTGTCCTGTCATTATATTTACAGCATTGTTGCAAATCATCGTTCCATCATTGAATGAAAAATTGATATTGCAACCTATAATTTTCCACATTACTTTTGGCTTAAAGAAATCGTCCAAATAAGCGCAGTTCCTAAGATTGTATGGTGTGTCTCCCTTATCTGCTCGTTTTGATATTTTATCCCAATATTGGTCTAAATGAGCCTTTACTGCTGGATATTCGTTTATATCAATACGAGGTTTAACACCTTTGATCCCATTATGAGTATTGATAATCCATAGGTTTGCCCAATCATATCCATACCTTTTAATATCCCTGCCACGAAGAATCGGTCGTATAAGTTCAGCCGTTTTAGTTCGTTCTTCTTCAGAGGAACAATTGTCTAAAATTTCATTCCTCTTTTCGGTACTAATAATAAAAGCGTCATTAAATCCCGTTTTGATTCCATAATTGATTTGAATATCCCAATCCTTTAATGGAGTACCAACAGATTCTATTTTTCTTTTAATACTCTGCTCAATCGGGGATAATATAACCCAACTATCAAAAGATTCAAAACGGCATTCTACTGACTGTTGCTGAACAAAATCGCTCAATTTTATGCTTCAATCCTATCATTGATGAAACGAGATAATGTATTTCTATCAACTTTACATATTTTAGCTATTTTGCGTTTAGATACACCCACTTGTAATAATTCACGAATAAGGTTTTCCTTACCCGATAGTTTGTACTTGTCAGGAGCGTTTTTCTTTCCTTTCGGACGTCCAAGTATAACACCTTCCGCTTTTTTTCGTGCTAAAGCTTCCTTTGTTCGCTGAGAGATAAGGTTACGTTCTATCTCTGCAGACAATCCGAATGCAAAAGCCAATACTTTACTCTGTATATCTTCGCCGAGCTTGTAATTATCTTTAATAGTCCACACCCGACATTCCTTTGTCATGCAGATATTTAGTATTTCCATTATCATAAACAAATTACGCCCAAGACGAGATAATTCTGCACATATTATTAAATCATCTTTTTGTACTCGTCTTAATAGTGTTCCGAGCTGCCTTTTGTTATAAGCTTTTGTACCACTGATAGTTTCTTCTATCCAACCATCAATTTTGATGTTTTCTCTCTCACAGAAGTTGTTGATTTCAAATCTCTGATTTTCTACCGTCTGTTTATCGCTACTAACTCTAATGTATCCGTAAATCATAATTCTAAATGTTATTATTCATTCGCAATGGCGAAAGATTCCATTTAGAAAATACATCATTTACTTTAGGCTATATTACATGACTTAACAAATTATTTGTGTTTTGATGAGGTGCTATTGGCAAATATGTGGATACTGGAAGCCTAAATTCAATACTGCTTCAAGAGAAAGAATAAGAAATTATATTTGCAATTATTTTTAAAAGTCTGATTTTCTCCGTTTTTCAATGAAATTGTTTTGGCAGCAAAAAAGAAAAACATTACTTTTGCGAATGAGAAAAGCGTTCTTTTGATTAGTGCAGAACATTGCAGAATGGAGAAGCTCGCTGGTTTCCAAATCGTTACCTGTTAAGCTGAAAATCTTTGTAAATTCTTTGTTTTCAATGAGTAAGAAGAAATAATATGTCTTCTCTGATGCCACGTGATATGCTTGGTGATGCCGCAACGCTTGGCGACGGCACGGATACCGGCAAGGCACGTGTTATAATGCGGAACGGGAAATATCCTGCCGTCCCCGCACAGTCCCCGGTATTTGCCGATTATGCGGTTGGCGATGTCGAGCAGGCGGATGTTGGACACCACGCCCGTTTTCTGGCGGTTGATGTTTATCCACTCGTGTTCGTCGAAGTAGGTGCGGATATTCTCTTCCGTAAGGTTGCGCATATCCGCGAACGACAGCCCCGTGAAGGCGCAGAACAGGTAGAGGTCGCGGTACAATTCCTGTTTGGCGTTTTTCAGTTTCCCCTCCATCAGCAGGCGGATCTCATCTTTGGTCAGGAAACTGCGTGTTGTTTCCTCCTTCTTGATTTCATACTCGCGGAACGGGTCGCGCGTCAGCCACTCGTTGTTGATGGCGATGAATACCATCGTCCGTAACGGGCAGACGTACAGCCACACGGTATTGGTGCAGCAGTGCTTGTCCGTGCGCAGGAACATCTCGAAGTCGGAGATGAAAGCCGGGGTAAGCTCTTTTAGGGCGATGTCCTTCACATGGTAGCGGATGTCGAGGAACTCTTGCATGTGCTTGTAAACGGTGCGGTACTTCAGCAGCGTGCCTTTGGCTTTCATGCCTGCCTCCACCTGCTTCTCGTAGTCCTCGTTGTGCTGGCGGAACACCTGCATCAGCGTGTGGTAGCGGTGTTCCAGTCCGAGAAAGGCGTTCTTCACCTTCTCCGCCGTGACGAAGTTGTCACGCTCCATGATTTCCTGATAATGCCTGTTGATGCGTACCCGCATCTTGTCAAGCATACGGTTCGTTTCGAGTGCCGCCGTGCTTCTGCCCGTGACACGTCCACCTTTGGTGTCCCACAGTTTCGGATCGACAGTCAGTTTGCAGCTGAACTGTGTCTGGCTGCCGTCCACCGTGATGCGTCCCATGACGGGAACTGTCCCGTCCTTTTTCACTACCTGACGCTTGAGGTAGTAGATTACTGAAAATGTACTCTTCATTGTCCTTAATTTTTGGGTTTCAAAATTAGTTGGTGAAGAGTCCGGTGTTGGTACGCAAAACGGGGAGGAACGGCGCAATCTTTTTCCGTAACCTGATTTTTCGCATGAGTTATGGATAACTCACTATTCCTTAGAGCCTTGTTTCGCTATTCGTACCCGTTTGTCGCATTTTCGGGCATGGTTACGAACAAGTAACGTAGCGGCGTCAGGATTTGGCTTCGGCAGGGATTGTAATGGCTTCACGGATTATCGCCACTTCAACCAAAACCCTTGTAACTCAATTCTATCACTATATCTTTCCGCATTTCACTTTTTTGTAGTAACTTTGCAACATCAATATGATCTCCTGCAGAAAGAATATGAATATGAGAAGGAAACATACCGACAGCAATCCGAGCGTACGGGTTTGCGAAAACGAGTGGCGCAGGGCCTCTGTTGGTATCCGGTCACTCCGGGACGCAGTTATTATAACTCCTTAAACCAATTGGTGATCGAGATCGAAAGGACAGAAGACCGGGAGATCGAGTATAATTTTGAGTACGGGCGCCCGGTTTGCTTCTTCACGGCAGATATCAGTGGTAAATTTAAGTATCTGGATTTCTCCGCCACGATCAGCTACGTGCAAGAGGACCGGATGGTGGTAGTTCTCCCCACTCCTTCCGCCTTGATGGATATACAAGGAAAAAGCAATGATCTCGGCGTGCAACTCTACTTCGACGAGACCAGCTATAAAACGATGTTTTCCGCTCTCTCGGACGTGATGCGGGCAAAAAACAACCAACTCTCTCATCTAAGGGACGTATTGCTGGGACAGGAAAAACCGGGACAGCGGGAATTATTCCCGATCCGCTTCCCTTGGTTGAACCGTTCTCAGGAAGAAGCCGTAAATAAGGTATTGGGAGCGAAACAAGTATCTATCGTACACGGCCCTCCCGGAACTGGGAAAACAACCACCTTGGTGGAAGCCATTTACGAGACCCTTCACCGGGAGAATCAAGTGATCGTTTGCGCCCAAAGTAATACCGCCGTAGACTGCATCTCGGAGAAACTGGTAGATAGAGGCATTAACGTCCTGCGCATCGGGAACCCCACTCGTATCAATGACAAGATGCTCTCTTTCACATATGAACGCCGTTTCGAATCGCATCCGGATTATCCCGAATTATGGAGCATCCGGAAAGCGATACGGGATATACAATCCAATATGCGAAAGAAAAGCCGGGAGGAACGGGATACGATCCGAAACCGCCTCTCCCGTTTGAAATTCCGGGCGACCGAACTGGAAGTCAAGATCGATACAGAGCTGTTCGACGAGGCTCGTGTTGTCGCTTGCACCTTGGTTGGCTCCGCAAACCGGGTCATGATGAACCGGCACTTCACGACCTTATTTATCGACGAGGCCGCCCAAGCCTTGGAAGCCGCTTGCTGGATAGCGATCGGCAAGGCGGACCGGGTCATACTAGCGGGCGATCATCACCAATTGCCCCCTACTATTAAATGTATAGAAGCGGAACGAGAAGGCTTAGGACGTACCTTGATGCAAAAGATAGCCCATGCGAAACCGGAAACGGTCTCTCTCTTGAAGGTCCAATATCGTATGCACGAGGATATCATGCGCTTCTCCTCCCAATGGTTCTATCATAACGAACTCGAATCCGCTCCCGAGGTAAGTGGGCGAGGAATCTTGCGACTGGACACTCCCATCGTATGGTTCGATACGTCCGAGTGCGATTTCACGGAAAATACGAGAGAGGAGACCATGAGCCGTGTCAACAGGCAAGAGGCGGAATTGCTCGTGGAACAATTACGCTCCTATATACAGAAAATATCCAAGGAGAGAGTGCTGGAAGAGAATATCGACTTCGGATTGATCTCCCCTTATAAGGCGCAGGTACAATACATCCGTAAATTGATCAAACAAGACGCTTTCTTCAAGCCTTTACGCAGACTGATCACCGTACACACCGTTGACGGTTTCCAAGGGCAAGAACGCGATGTCATCTTGATCAGTTTGGTAAGGGCCAACGAGGATGGAAAGATAGGCTTCTTGAACGACTTGCGGCGCATGAACGTAGCGATCACCCGTGCCCGTATGAAACTGATGATCTTGGGAGACGCTTCCACCCTTACCCGGCACGCATTTTATAAAGAACTCTATAATTATATCTCCCAAAGAGGTAAAATAATCACGATCAACACGAAACAAGAGCATGAACTATAAATTATTGGTACTGGATTTAGACGGTACACTGACAAACAGTAAAAAAGAGATCACCCCGTTTACGAGGGAAACCCTTCTGCAAGCGCAGGAAAAAGGATTGCATCTGGTCTTAGCCTCCGGCCGGCCCACCTACGGTATCGTGCCTTTAGCCGAGGAACTGAACATAAAGCAATATGGTGGTTTTATCCTTTCCTTCAACGGCGGTAAGGTGATCGACTTGATGACAGACAAAGTACTTTTCGAACAGGCTTTGCCACCCGATATCGTACCTGTTTTATACAACCGCTCCAAAGAAGCGGGACTGGCTATCCCTTCCTACAACGGTAAATATATCTTAAGCGAGCATCCGGAAAATAAATACGTACAATACGAATCTTTCTTAACCAAAATGAAGATCAAGGCTACCGACGATTTTCTGCGGGATTTGCATCAGCCAGCCGATAAATGCTTGGTGGTAGGCGAACCGGAGATGTTGGTACCGTTGGAAGAGAAGCTCCGCCAAGAATTAGGGAAACGTATCAACGTATATCGTTCCGAGGCATTCTATCTGGAGCTTGTCCCCAAAGGCATCGACAAAGCCGCCTCGTTATCCCGCTTACTAGAGCGAACCCGGATAAAACAGGAGGAAGTGATCGCTATCGGCGACGGTTTCAACGATGTATCCATGATCCGTTTCGCCGGATTGGGAGTCGCTATGGCCAACGCCCAGCCCCCTGTCAAGGCCAATGCCGACCGCATCACCCAATACACGAACGATGAGGATGGAGTGGCTCGTTTCATCTAAGAATTGCTTTGAAAAAAAACACGTACGTATTTTCCGAAAAACATGTACATGTTTTCGCGAGAACACGTACGTGTTTTTTCAGAGACATTTACACCAGTATCGACACAGGCCAATGCCTATACCGGCATACGCCTATACCAGTAGTGCCGTAGGGCTACGCCAGTATAGGCGTGAGCTTGCGCCGATATACGTAAATTCCTTTCATGGAAATGTCTTCTAACTATCAACTATTTTATGTATATTTGTATTCTAAACCATAAAAATAAGACGCCATGAAGTACAAATTATTAGTCTTAGACGTAGATGGGACGTTGCTTAACGACAAGAAAGAGATAACTCCCCGGACCCATGCCGCCTTGTTAAAGGCTCAGCAGATGGGAGTTCATGTTGTATTGGCATCCGGCCGACCCACCAACGGGGTTCAACCCTTGGCGGAGGCTCTTGAATTGAATCATTACGGTGGTTTCATATTATCTTATAACGGAGGTCAGATCATCAATGCCCAGACCGGAGAATTGATGTTCGAGAAACGAATCGATCCGGCCATGATTCCTTATTTAAACCGGAAGGCGAAGGAAAACGGTTTCGCGATCTTCACATATCACAAGGACTATATCCTAACCGATAGCCCGGAAAACAAACATGTCCAAGAGGAGGCCGAACTCAATAAGATGCGCATCATCGGTGTGGAGAATTTCCCGGAAGCGGTGGATTTCGCACCCTGTAAGTGTATTCTTACCAGCGATGACGAGAACAATCTAGTGGGTCTCGAAAATCATTGGAAGAAACGTCTGGACGGGGTATTGGAAGCTTTCCGCTCCGAGGACTATTTCTTGGAGGTAGCTCCTCATTTCATCAATAAGGGAAATACGTTGGCGGTATTGATGGAGATGCTGAATATCACGACCGAAGAGGTTGTCGCTATCGGTGATGGCGTGGCCGACGTATCCATGCTTCAATTAGCCGGTACCGGCGTGGCGATGGGTAACGCACGCGATTCCGTAAAGGCTTGTGCCGATTTCACGACCTTACCCAATAATATGGAAGGTGTGGCGGTAGCGATCGAGAAAGCGATCCTTGCCACGATCAAACCCACAGAGGTTCCGTTAGATCAACTAAACGCACGGGCCAAACATGCTTTAATGGGTAATCTAGGCATTCAATATACCTATGCGTCGGAGGATCGTGTGGAAGCGACCATGCCTGTAGACGAACGGACCCGCCAGCCTTTCGGTATCTTGCACGGAGGCGCTACACTGGCTCTGGCAGAGACCGTGGCCGGACTAGGTTCCATGATTCTGGCGAAACCGGACGAGATGGTAGTCGGCATGCAAGTTAGCGGCAGCCATATGTCGTCCGCCCACGAGGGAGACACGGTACGTGCCGTCGGGACGATTATCCACAAAGGCCGTTCATCCCATGTGTGGAACGTAGACATATTCACCTCTACCGACAAACTGGTTTCCTCTGTACGGGTAATCAATAGTATACTAAAGAAGAAATGATTCCAAGAGATTCTTACGAAATAATAGACACGTTGATCAAGCAAGGCCGGAGTTTCGCTATTTGGCGTATTCCCGGTGAGGATAGGCTCCATTTCAGGATGCAAAGTGCCGGCTCTCCTTGCCTATTATACGACATAAAAGACTTAAATGAACGGAGCGGTTTTGTAATCGCTCCGTTTCAGGTGACAGCGGAACGACCTATCGTTTTAATCCAACCGGATTGCTTTGAAATCCCCTCCGAATCCGATTGGGATTTCTCTCGAGAGAAAAACGAATTCCCTTCGAATGAAATCGAAATCCCGTCCGAATCCGAGGAGAAGGAACGATACGCTTACCATTTCTCCCTGTTTACCAACCCTTTGCTAAAAGGAAGCCAAGATAAACTAGTCCTATCCCGTAGCAAAACGATCTGGAAAGATCCCTCTTTCTCACCCGGCAAGGCATTCTTCGCCGCGGAAGAACGATATATCCGCTCCTATGTCTACCTTTGCCATACCCCGGAAACCGGAACTTGGATGGGTGGGACACCGGAAATCTTGTTATCCGGCGAGAAAGGTGACTGGCAAACGGTAGCTTTGGCCGGAACCCAATCCTTACGAGACGGGAAATTACCGAAAAGCTGGGACCATAAGAATTGGAGAGAACAGCAATTAGTCGCCTCCTATATACGCCGCCAGCTGTCCACCTTGGGTATTACTCCCGAGGAGAAGGGGCCTTATTCAGCCCGGGCCGGAGAGGTTTCTCATTTGAAAAGTGATTTCTTCTTCTCCTTGCCGAATCCCGAGAAGCTGGGTGATGTCCTTCAACTATTACACCCTACTCCAGCCGTCTGCGGTCTTCCCAAGGAGGAGGCTTATCATTTCATCATCGAAAATGAGGGGTACGATCGTAGCTATTACTCCGGTTTCATCGGTTGGCTGGATCCCAAAGGCAAAACAGATCTGTACGTAAACCTCCGTTGCATGAATATCCTCCCCCAAACCTTTACGCTGTATGCCGGAGGCGGTCTGTTGGCGGCCTCGCAGCTAGAGGATGAGTGGCAGGAGACAGAGGATAAATTAGATACAATGCGGAGAATAGTGGGTAATTTATAATTTTATATCATATAATGTATAGCGATAAAAAGAACATCCTTCAATTGGTAGCCTTGCTGATAGAGCACGGCGTAAGTAATATCGTGCTATGTCCGGGAAGCCGGAACTCTCCGATTGTGCACACATTGGCAAACCATTCGTTCTTCAATTGCCATTCCGTGACGGATGAACGAAGCGCGGGATTCTTTGCCGTAGGGCTAGCGTTGCACGGAGGTAAGCCGGCGGCTGTTTGCTGTACCTCGGGCACGGCCTTGCTGAATATACATCCGGCGGTAGCGGAGGCTTTCTATCAGAAAGTTCCGCTTGTCGTGATATCCGCCGACCGCCCCGCCGCATGGATCGGGCAAATGGACGGACAGACCTTGCCGCAACCCGGGGTGTTCGGCTCGCTGGTAAAGAAGTCGGTGCAGCTACCGGAAATACATACGGATCAAGATGAATGGTATTGCAATCGATTGATCAACGAGGCGTTGTTGGAACTGAACCATCACGGCAAAGGACCGGTGCATATCAACGTTCCGATCTCCGAGCCTTTATTTCAGTTCACGACACCCGAATTGCCGAAGGTACGGGTAATCACCCGTTATCAAGGCTTGAACGTGTACGACCGGAAATATGATGACCTGATCGAGCGCTTGAACAAATATAGCAAGCGGATGATGATAGCGGGACAAATGAGCTTGATCTATCTCTTCGAGAAGAAAATATGCAAGTTACTATACAAGCATTTCACTTGGCTCTCCGAGCACATCGGCAACCGTATCGTACCGGGATTACCGATCAAGAATTTCGACGCTATCCTGTATGCTACCCCGGAGGAGGAAAAAGAGAAGCTAGTTCCCGAGCTCGTAATCACCTACGGTGGCCATATTGTCTCCAAGCGGCTGAAAGAGTTTTTGCGGAAACACCCGCCTAAGGAGCATTGGCATGTCTCATTGGATGGAGAGGTAGCGGATTTATTCGGTAGCCTGACCACGGTGATCGAGATGGACCCTTTCGAGTTTCTGGAGAAAATCGCTTATATGCTGGAGAATAGGCAGATTAAATATCCGAAGGCTTGGGAATACAAATCCCGAAACCTGCCGGAGCCGGAGTTCGCTTACTCCGAAATGGCGGCGATCGGTGGTTTGATACGCTCGCTTCCGGCTGAATCGGCCTTGCATCTGGGGAATAGCTCCACCGTACGTTACGCGCAATTGTACACCGTACCCGAGACGGTTGAGGTTTGTTGTAACCGAGGTACGAGCGGGATCGAAGGCTCCTTGTCTACGGCCATCGGATACGCCTCGGCCTCGCAAAAACTAAACTTTATCGTTATAGGCGATCTTAGTTTCTTCTATGATATGAATGCGTTGTGGAACGGTAACTTGCACAATAACCTTCGCATCCTGCTCTTGAACAACGGAGGTGGCGAGATCTTCCAAGCCTTGCCGGGATTCAAGATGAACGAGCGTACGCACCGTTACGTTACCGCCTCCCACCAGACCTCAGCGGAGGGATGGGCCACGGAAAGGGGATTCTCCTACTCCGCTGTCCATAATGCCGAGGAGTTGGCAGCGGCGATGAGCGCCTTTACCCAAACGGAGCAACCGAGCGAACATCCCCTATTCATGGAGGTTTTCACGGACAAAGCGGAAGACGTACGATTGCTCAAGGAATATTATCATCAACTAAAAAATTCATCCCAAGCACAAAACATATAATATATGGAAACGAAAAGAGAATGGACAACCATCAAGGAATATGAGGAGATCTTATTTGATTTCTACAACGGCATCGCCCGCATTACGATCAACCGGGAACGGTATCGCAACGCTTTTACCCCGACTACGACCACGGAGATGAGCGACGCCTTTTACATCTGCCGGGAACGCCCGGACATTAACGTAGTCGTTCTGACAGGAGCCGGAGATACGGCCTTTTGCGCGGGAGGCGATATGAACGTGAAAGGACGTGGCGGCTACGTGGGTAAAGACGGCGTACCTCGCTTGAACGTATTGGACGTACAAAAGCAGATCCGCTCTCTCCCGAAACCCGTCATCGCGGCCGTGAATGGTTTCGCTATCGGCGGCGGACACGTATTGCACGTGGTTTGCGACCTTACGATCGCTTCCGAGAACGCTATCTTCGGACAGACTGGTCCTCGTGTGGGTAGCTTCGACGCCGGGTTCGGCTCTTCTTACCTCGCCCGTGTGGTCGGACAGAAAAAGGCCCGTGAGATCTGGTTCCTATGCCGCAAGTACAATGCGCAGGAGGCTTTGGATATGGGTTTGGTAAATAAGGTAGTCCCCTTGGATAAATTAGAGGACGAGTACGTTCAATGGGCCGAGGAGATGATGTTGCTTAGCCCGTTGGCTTTGCGCATGATCAAGGCGGGCTTAAACGCCGAGTTGGACGGACAGGCCGGTATACAGGAGTTGGCCGGAGACGCTACCATGCTTTACTATATGACGGACGAGGCGCAGGAAGGCGGTAAGGCATTCTTGGAGAAACGCCGTCCCCGCTTCGAGGATTACCCGAAATTCCCGTAGGGGGATTGAGAATGAATAATGAATAATTAAGAATGAATGGTAAAGGAGAGGTTATATAGGATTGAGGTGGTTCCCCGGTGCTTGACTTTCAAGCGACCGGCAGGAACCTCACGGGGTGTTTACACGACCCGGAAATTGTGGGAGGTCCGAATCCGTAAGGAAGACGAACCCTCGGTTATTGGTATCGGAGAATGTGCCCCCCTGCCGGATCTCAGTTGCGATTATGGAGTGGATTACGAGATCACGTTATCCAAGGCTTGCCTCGATCTGGAACAGAAGGGATATGTTGACACCGAATCTTTGCGCCATTACCCATCCATCCTTTTCGGGCTGGAGACGGCCATGCGCCATTATGAACAGGGCGGTTGGCGGCATTACGACACGCCCTTCTCGCAGGGGCAGGCAGGCATCCCCATCAACGGACTGATCTGGATGGGCGATTATAAGTACATGCTGGAACAGGTAGAGGAAAAGATGAAGGAGGGCTTCCGCTGCGTCAAGCTGAAGATCGGCGCTATCGATTTCGAGCGGGAACTCTCTTTATTGAAACACATCCGTGCGCATTTCTCTGCCAAGGAAATAGAGCTTCGGGTAGATGCCAACGGCGCTTTCACACCCTCGGAGGCGATGGACAAACTGAAGCGGCTCGCCGAGATGGACTTGCATTCCATCGAGCAGCCTATCCGTGCCGGGCAGTTGGAAGAGATGGCACGCCTTGCGGCAGAGTCACCCCTTCCCATCGCTCTCGACGAGGAACTGATCGGCTGTAACGCCCCGGACGAGAAACGGCGGTTGTTGGAAACGATCCATCCCCAATACATTATATTAAAGCCTTCCCTCCACGGAGGTATCGCCGGATGCACGGAATGGGTTCACTTAGCGGAAACTATCTTAGGGAGTACCCCTGAACAACCTAAATGGTGGGTCACCTCCGCTCTGGAATCGCAAATCGGACTGAACGCTATCGCCCAATGGTGCGCCACGCTAGGTAACCCGCTACCGCAAGGTCTGGGAACCGGCGAGATTTTCAAGGACGATAAACATAAGTTGATCCAACGAAAAGGAGACACCATCTGGTTCACCAACGACCTTTGACCTATGCCGATACAAGAAGATTTACAGGCATTCTTAGCTGAATGGCACGATCCCTCCCCTTTTCTGGAAGTCCAGACCTCTGGCTCCACCGGTACGCCCAAGCGGATGCGAGTACGCAAGGACCGGATGCTGAACAGCGCCCGGCTTACCTGCGATTATCTGGGGCTTAAGAAGGGCGACAAGGCCTTGTTATGTATGCCCCTACGCTATATAGCCGGAAAGATGATGGTGGTCCGCTCCCTATACGCCGGACTGGATCTGGAGGTGTGCGAACCCTCCGGACACCCGTTGGCGGATTGGGGGGATACGCTCCTGCGCTTTGCCGCCATGATTCCTTTGCAGGTTTACAATACGTTGCGAGTACCCGAGGAACGTAAACGGCTGGAGCAAACGGATATCTTGATCATCGGCGGCGGGGCGATCGACGCGGCCTTGGAACAGGAGATACGGCAGATGCCAAACACGGTTTATTCCACCTACGGAATGACGGAGACGCTGTCTCACGTCGCCCTGCGCCGGTTGAACGGGCCGGAAGCCTCGCCCTATTACCATCCCTTCCCCTCGGTGACGTTATCCTTGTCACCGGACAATACCTTGGTAATAGACGCCCCATTGGTTTGCGACGAGCGGCTGGTGACGAACGATGTCGCCCGCCTGCTGCCGGACGGGAGTTTCGCCATTATCGGAAGGAAAGATAATATCATCAATAGCGGAGGTATCAAGATCCAGATCGAGGAGGTGGAAGAGCGGCTACGGCCCTACCTCGACCGCCCCTATGCCATCACCGCCACCCCCGACCCTCGGTTGGGAGAGGCGGTCGTGCTACTGCTTGCCTCAAACCTACGAGGTGAGATGCTAACAGAGGTTCTCGCCAACCTGCCCAAGTACCTCCGTCCGAGGCACATCATAAAGGTAAGCGAGATCCCCCAAACCGGAAGCGGCAAGATCGACCGTGCCGCCTGCCGGGAGCTAGCGAGAAATATCATTACAAAAACACTATAAACATGAAAAGAATTCTAACAATCACTGCGGTCTCCCTATTGGCCTTATCGCCTATGTACGGGCAGGATTCTTGCCGATACCCGCAAGATCCTACCTTGGAGAAATCGCAAGCCTATGCAGGATACGACTGCGTCACCTTGCTGGATAGCACCGCCGTAACGGTACAACCTACCGGCTCGGGGGCTTTCGCCGTATGCAAGGCTTTTAAGGTACAGACTTCCAAAGGAGCCGTCGCCAACCGTATCATCAAATACGATTACGACCCGCTGACAGCGCTCGCCGAGTTTCGTTACGCCACGATCTACCGTGCGAATGGCGACGTGATCAATCTCGACGTGACCCAAGCTTGCGACTACGCCGCCCCCGCACGTGCCATCTACTGGGGCGCCCGGCAGATCATGCTGGAAGTGGGCCGCTTGCAACCGGGAGATATCGTGGAGTACGAGATCGCCAAAAAAGGTTTCACCTACGCCTTGCTGACGGCGAGTGACGACGACGAGCGTTTCATCCCTCCTATGCGAGGACAGTTTTACGATATCGTCCCCTTCTGGGCTACCGAGCCTACCGTGCGCAAGGTGTACCGGGTATCCATGCCGATAGAGAAAGAGTTGCAATTCCAGTTCTACCAAGGCGAATGTACCTCTTCGATGCGATACGAGGACGGACGGAAAGTATATACCTTCGCCTCCGACGATATCCTTCCTTTCGCCAAGGAACCGAACATGGTAGACCTATTCGACGCTGCCCCGAAGCTCATGATGTCCAGTACTCCCCGCTGGGAGGATAAATCCCTTTGGTTCAATAAGGTTAACGAGGATTACAGAAGCTTTACCGCGATCCCGGAAGCCCAGAAAAAGGTAGACGAGCTGATCAAAGGCAAGAAAACGGAAATGGAGAAGATAGCCGTGCTGACCCACTGGGTGGCCGATAACATCCGTTACTCCGGAATCTCGATGGGTAAAGGCGAGGGTTTCACGCTTCACAACCTGAAAATGAATTATACCGATCGTTGCGGTGTCTGCAAGGATATCGCCGGTACGTTGATCGCCTTCCTCCGCATGGCCGGATTCGAGGCTTACCCGGCGATGACCATGGCGGGAAGCCGTGTAGAAAGCATCCCCGCCGACCATTTCAACCATTGCGTGGCGGTGGTAAAACTGGCGAGCGGTACGTATATGCCTCTCGATCCGACTTGGGTTCCTTTCTGCCGGGAATTATGGAGTAGCGCCGAGCAACAGCAGAACTACCTCCCGGGTGTGCCCGAAGGCTCCGACCTCCGCTTAACCCCTGTCTCCGCCCCGGAGAACCACTACGTCCGCATCCACGCCGACAACCGCCTAGACGAGAAAGGCACGCTCCGCGGACAATTCACGATCACCGCCGAGGGACAATCCGACAGCAATATCCGCCGCATCTTCACCACCGGATGGCAATCCGACTGGCAGAACACGATGGAGAAGCAATTGCTGACCGTATCCCCCAACGCCAAACTGCTTCGTGTAGATTACGGTAAGGACCCGAAGAACTATCAAGCGGCCCCTATCAAGATCACGTTCTCTTATGAGATCCCCGATTACGCGATTATCGCCGGAGACCAGATGCTTATCAAACCGCTAGTCATGAATAACCTCTACAATCAAGTGAAGAGTTTCTTGCGTATCGATACGAAACCGGAAAACCGTGCGTATGGATTCAAGGATGCTTGCTCCCGTTTGGTAGAACAAGATGAGACCATCCGCCTCCCCAAGGGCTATACCCTCTTGAACGCCTCGAAGAATGACGCCCTGCAAAGCAATGCGGCCGATTTCGAAGGTTCCCTTTCGCAGGAAGGCAATCAGAACATCGTCTTGCGCCAGAAGCTAGCGTTGAAGAAGCGTGTCTACGACGCAGCCGACTGGAAAGGTTTCCGTTCCGCCGTGAACGCTTATAAGAGTTATGGTGACTATTTGATTATCAAGAAATAAAAACAGAAAGACAATGATTAAGATAACCTATAAACTGATTCTTCTCCTAGGCTTGTTAGCGATGACGGTTACTTCATTCGCCGCATCGGAGGCTGAGTACGGGAAGGTATCAAAAGCTTGGACCTTGCATGCCGACGGTAGCCAAGAATATCGATCCTCCATAGAGTTGACGCTCTTCACGCACACTGCGATGAATAGCACGTATGGCGAGAGTTTTATCGTCTACAATCCCGATTTCCAAACACTGAAGATCCACTCATCCTATACGAGGCAGAAAGACGGTACGATCGTAAAGACACCCGATAACGCCTTTGTAGAGGTCCTACCCCGTTTCGCCGCCGACGCTCCGGCCTATAACCAACTCAAGGAAATGGTCGTGGTACACACTGGCCTAGAACTTGGGGCCACGATTTACTTGGATTACTCTATTATCACAAAACCGGGCTACTATCCGGCTCTGGATATCAACGAGCGACTACAAGAGACTTCTCCCGTGAAGGAATGCAAGGTCTCTATCTCCGTACCGGAAAACAGTCCGCTCGCTTGGCAATTATTGGGTAGCGACGCGAAAGCATCCCAAGCCACCCGAAACGGCGCTAAAGAGGTAAGCTGGACTTTACGTAACCTGCCGGCCTCTTCCCGGGAAGCTTTCCTTCCTCAAAACCAAGACGGGATTCCCCGCCTAATCGCTTCAAGCTATAGTTCCAACAAGGAGGCATTATCTACGCTAAATAAGCGTTTTAACACTTCCGGAAACTACGAGAGCAAAACGTTCGGCTCTTATATCACGGAAAAGGCTACTAGCGACGAAGAGAAGGTGAACGCCATCCGGAACCATGTAGTCAACAACATGGGATATTGCGCCATCCCCCTCGCTTGTACGGGTTATTCCATCCGCAATGTCGATACGGCCCTTCGCAGCGCTTACGGTACATTAGCCGAGAAGACCCAGCTTCTGAACGTCTTATTGAACGCCGCCGGCATTCAGTCGGAAGTAGTCGCCGTATATCCCGGGAATCTGGATATAGACGCTTGTGGATTAAGCACGATCAAGAATCTTGCCGTAAAAGCGACTGTCGCAGGGAAAGACAAATACCTTTCGGCGGTCAGCCTTGCCCCTTCCGCATTGACAGCCCGGGGTGAGTTAGATCAGGTACTCACGTTGAACGGCACGTCGATCACCCTACAGGCAGAGCCTACGATCATCAAGGAGAATAAAGCCGTCAGCGTCTCCAAGGACGAAGCACAAAACGGATTCGCCATCTGTACCCTTCCGGCTATAACAAGCGGTATCGATAGCTGGGGCATGAGCGCCTTGAACAGCAAGCGTTCCAACTTATTCGAACTCCCCTCCCTGATCAAGGAAGAGGTAACCTACACGGTTACTCCCGCCGAGGGCATGAAGTTGCAGACCTCCACAAAAGAGCAAGTGATAAGCAAGCCTTTTGGTAAAGTAACCCGCACGATCACGCCGAAAGGAAATACGATCGAGGTGATACGTACGATCGAGTTGAACAAGCAACAGTTCACTCCCGCCGAATATAAAGACGTGCGTAGCTTGATCCATGAATGGACAAATCCGGATAACCGGGTATTGCTATTCTCCCTATAAGATCTAAAACACGGAGCACACGGAACAAATCCGTGCCCTCCGTGTGCTTCGTGTCTAATTATTCCCTACATTTACGAACGTTAACATTAAATCATATCGCATATGAAAACACTAAAGTATTTACTCGCCACCATGCTCCTTCTAGGCGTTTGCAGCCTAACGTATAGCCAAAAGCTATCCCTAGGAATCTTCCCCGAGCCCCAAGAGGTGACTATTTCCAGCCAAACATACGCACCGCCCCATGGATATACCCTACGGGGTATAAATAATCTGGACGCAGATGCGGTCAAACTACTTAAAGAAGCGCTACCTTTCGCTAAATCCGGCAAATCTCTCCCTTTAGAGATCAAGAAACTAAAAGACAAAACTCCGGAAATGCAACGCTCGGGTGCCTATACGCTGACGATCACTAAAAAAGGTATCACGATCGGGATCGTAGACGATAATTCCTTGTTTTACGCCGCCCAAACCCTCAAGCAATTAGCTAAATATGACGAGGGTAAAAAGATCCTGCCTCTCTGCTCGATCAAAGACTATCCGGACGTATTATTCCGGGGTACCGTGGAAGGATTCTACGGACAGCCTTGGAGCCACGCCGACCGTATCGAGCAAATCCGCTTTTACGGAAGGATCAAGCTGAACACCTATATCTATGGTCCGAAAGATGATCCTTATCACAGCTCCCCCAACTGGCGCAAACCTTATCCCGCCGAGGAAGCCGAGCATATCAAGGAACTAGCGAAAGAGGCCGCCCATAACAAAGTAAACTTCGTTTGGGCCATCCACCCGGGACAAGACATTCAATGGAACCTGACAGATAGCATGAACATCCTTTCCAAATTCGAGAAAATGTACGATTTGGGCGTACGCTCTTTCGCCGTTTTCTTCGATGATATATCCGGAGAGGGAGCCCGCCCGGAAAAGCAAGCCGGCTTATTGAATTACATCCATAAGGAGTTTGTTACCAAGAAAAATGACGTGCAGCCCCTGATCATGTGCCCTACCGAATACAACCGCTCATGGGCTAAGACCGATTATCTGGATATCCTCGGTACCCAACTCAACCCCGCTATCCAAATCATGTGGACCGGAGACCGTGTCGTAGCCGATATCACGAAAGAAGGCGTCGAGTGGGTAAACAGCCGTATCCGTCGTCCCGCCTATATCTGGTGGAACTTCCCCGTAAGCGATTATTGCCAAGATCATTTGTTGATGGGACCCGCCTACGGCCTAGATACGCAAGCCGCCGGCACCATGACCGGATTCGTATCCAATCCTATGGAATACGCCGAGGCTTCCAAGGTCGCTATATTCGGCGTTGGAATGTACACTTGGAATATCAAGAATTACGATCCTACACAGGCATGGAAAGACGCTTGCGACTTTATTATGCCGGAGGCCTCCATGGCTTTCCGCATTTTCTGCGAGCATAACTGCGATCCGGGTCCGAACGGACATCAATACCGCCGGGAAGAGTCTGCTAACTATGTCGCTCCTATCCAGACATTCCTTACCGGATATAAGAAAAACACGTTCCCGGAGCAAAGCGCAAATCTTCTGGGAACCTTATTCGCTCAAATCACGGCTTCCCCAAGCATGATCTACAGCCAAAGTCCCAATAAACGCCTGATCGAACAAATCAATCCATGGCTTATCCAATTCGAGTTCTTAGGAAAAGCCGGTACAAGTGCTCTGCATATGGCGCACGCTTGGTATGAGAAAGACCGGTCTTATACATGGCAACGCTATCTGGAAACATCTGCCTTGCTAGATAGCATGAAACTGATAAACCGCACGCTGAACCAGAAGGCACAGCCTAAAGGCGTGAAAGTCGGATCGAAAGTCTTACACCCTTTCATCGTAGACTTATATCGTCAGACAGGTCGTAACCTGCTATCTACGGACGGTATCGCCCCGGACGAGGTGAAGGTTAGCATCCCTTCCATATTCACGAATATCGACCAATTGAAGAGCCAGCCTTGTGCCGAGGGTGATAATACGGTCGGTTACGTCCCCCTATTCGAGGTAGTCAAGGTACAGCCTAATCAATATCTGGGTATCGGCTGGGAAATCCAGAAAGAAGCGGAATCCTTCTGTTTCAATCTTCCGAAAAGCAACCAACCCGGACGGGTATTCGAGTGGTCTGCTGACGGAAAGAGCTGGAGCCTAATCCCCCATGTCTCCACGGAAAACGCTAAGGATACGATCCGCACCATCGATCCGAAAGCCCGTTATATCCGTATGCGAAATAACTCGGATCAGCAAATAGAGCTATATGTACTAGGATTCACGGCGACAACCAAACAAGACCCGCAAATCAATGAGGCTCTTATGATGTACGATATGAACCTAGATACGTATAAGAACTTGAATCCGGGAGAAATAATTCACATAAAATGCGATGATATCAACGCCGTATCTTTCTTCCTCTCCGGAAGTAACGAGAATTTGGTATCTATCACCGGCCTCTCTCAAGATGGTGAGAAAAACATCGTCTATCAAGGGAACGTAGGCTACATCAAATTAAATAAAACCATGTTCGAGGATTTCTCTTCTTTAGAAATCACCACAATAGGAAAAGAACCTATACATATCCACCAGATCGTTAGGGAATAATAAATAAAAAAGTACCGATTTCTTTCTCTCTTAGATGGAAGAAGGAGATCGGTACTTTTTTATTTATTCGTACAATTCGGGAGTATCTTATTTTTGGCACATCTCCGCTTGTATATTCCTTTTAAAAGTTATACCTTTAGGATGCGAAAAATAGAAACCGAAAAAACAATGCGAAAAGAAGAAAGATATAAAGGCGTATTAAACTGGTTTAAGGAAAACGTACCGGTAGCCGAGACTGAACTACATTATGACGATCCATATCAATTATTGATAGCGGTAATCCTATCCGCACAATGCACGGATAAGCGAGTGAATATGATCACTCCTGCCCTGTTCGAGGCTTTCCCTACTCCCGAGGTAATGGCAGCTAGCACACCGGAAGTCGTCTTTGAATACATACGAAGCGTATCTTACCCGAACAATAAGGCTAAACATCTGGTAGGTATGGCAAAGATGCTGATAGAGGACTTCAAAGGCGTGGTTCCCTCCGATATTGACGAGCTACAGAAACTTCCGGGTGTAGGAAGAAAAACTGCGAACGTAATCGCATCCGTTGTATATGACAAGCCAGCCATGGCGGTAGATACGCACGTATTCCGTGTCTCCAACCGGATCGGCTTGACCAATAATAGCAAGACTCCTTTGGAAACGGAAAAGGAGTTGGTGAAGAACATTCCGGAAGAATTGATCCCCATCGCCCATCACTGGTTGATATTACATGGAAGATATGTTTGCCTCGCCCGGAAACCGAAATGTGAGGAATGCGGATTAAAGCCTTGGTGTAAATACTTCCTAAAGCAAACATGAGGAGCGGCAAGAAAGACATAATGGCATTCATTGTCTTGTTTTTGGCTACGATCGTTTGCGTGAGGTACTTTTACAAGAATATGAGCGACGAGCAATTTGTCGCCACGGTAGATCCCTATAGCTTGGTCATCCCGACCCCCACAGCAATTTTTGCTATCAATCGTCCTCCTGTATTCGAGAAGATGATATTACCCATGGAGAATATACGCAAGGCGTTCTCGGATCATACGCCCGCTATTTTCCTCTCTTTAATACAGCAAAATCCGGATTTATCATCTTTCTTGATCGCTTATTATCCACAAGGGGATATCTTGTACGCCCCTATGGATAGTCATACGGCAGAGCGTATTTTCAAGCAACTGGACGCTTCTTTCACTTTTCCTGCCCAGCAACGAGAGGAAGCTTCCGTTCCTGTTAGATACTATCCGGATGTTGATAAGCATTTTCTAGGTTGTTACTACCACGAGGGTATATTCGTGGTGTCCTACAATCGAAAATTATTGGTAGAGACAGCGAAAAAGCAACAGACGTACCCCGCACAGATCATTCCGGAATTAGCTGATCTAATTAGTAAAAAAGGCAAGAGTGGCGCAATGAATCTCTTCATCCAAAGCGCCTCTTTAGATTTACAGGTTCAAATGAATGACTCGACGGAGTGGAAAATGAAAAATCAATGGTTGGCAATGGATTTATTCTATAATGAAGGAAGCCTTTGCTGCTTCAATGAGCAGCCCTATGAGGAAACCTTGGAGAACTTTTACCCCAACTTATGCGATACGATAACTACTCGGATCAATCGGCTATTCCCACAAATAAAAACCACGGCACAAGTCAGTCATGACGAGGCCGTGGTCTATTTTACGGTTTGCGGGAATTAAGCTTCAGTCCCTTCTTTCTTGAATGCTGACACAAACATATCTTTTACGAATAAATATCCGATACATCCGAATAAAGCGAGGAAGACAAAACCGACCAAGATAAGTGCCTTCTTAGGAGAAGATGCTTTCAAAGGTACGGTAGCCGGCTCGATTACGGTATACACCGGAGTTTCTTCCTGTACACGCAATTTATCTTGCTCCAACTTCTGCGCCAACGTATTGTAAACATTAAACGTAAGGGTCATCTCATTCTTCAAACGCTCCTGCTCCGTACGGTAGCTGGAAGAGATAATATTACGGTTGGCATCCTCGAAAGCGGCGTACGCACGTTGCGCTTTATAATAAGCGTCACGTGACTCGCCAAATACCTTCTGGGTAAATTCCAAATCTTGCTTTACTTTCTGCGTACGATAATTCGTAATATAATTCTGGAGGTTTTCCAAAACAACTTTTGTCATCTCAGCGGAAATAACCGGGTCCTGCATCTGTACGGAAGCCGTGATAACTAAGGTCTTCTTGTCTACGGAAACAGATACCCGTTCCTGCAATGCCTTTACCACCTCTTCCTGCTCCTTTGTCAAGTGATAAGGATTCAAGCCCTCAGATTCTTCCTCATCACCGGAGAATAAACTCATTACCGCACCCAAGGCCTTGAATGGAGCGGAGACGATATATCCCCACCAAGCCTTGCGTTGGTGTTCACTCATATAATCATATAATGTAGTGCTTAACTCCTTTTCCTTATCGGTAACCTCTACCGGAAACAATTCCAACAGAAACGGGGTACTCTGCACCACATCCGGATACAAATCCGGAGAGATCGCATCCGCACCGGCAGCGGCATTCAGATTAATCCCAGCCATAGCGGCCAAACCGCCAAGGCTAGATTTTTTTGCCGCATCCTGTGTCTCTGGTGCCAATTTCACCGTAGTTGTATATTCCTTGGGAATACTGAAAGCTACAATCAAACCTACTACCACCGCAATACCACAGCCTTTCAATAAGAACTTACGCTCTTTCCACAGTTTTTGCGCCAGTTCGATTAAATCGATCTCCTGCTCCTCAGGTAACTCTTGTCTTTTTATCTCGTTTATCGTATCCATGCCTGATTAGTTTTTAATCATGTTAACAATAGAGGTAATCATCGCGGCCATAGAGGTAGCGGAGCTACTGATACTCATGATCTCAGCCAAGCTTCGGCGCTCACGTTGTGTCTTCGTCGGAACCACGATCTCGCAGCCCGGCTCCACTTTCGGATAACGCTTGAAGAATATAGCGGTGCGCTTCGTCGTAGCGACCTTACCATTCATATATATTACGATCGGATACTTACGTGCGATATCATTATAACCACCAGCTTGAGACAAGCAATCCGTAACCGACATACCTTTCGTATAAGTCACGCTGTTCGGATAAGTCACGGCTCCACTCATCTTCACCGTACTTTGCAACTGCGGAATATAAAGTTCATCACCATCACGAAGCACGACATCATCGATACTGCCCGGATTAGCCAACGCTTTCTCTAAATCGATACCTACGGAATAGTCCTTCACATTCATCAACGCTACACCGATAGAATCCCGGCTTTGCTTATTCGCCTCACTTAAAGTCAGAAGGGTTTCCATGCGCTTCAATTCATCCTCTGTCAACTGACGTTTCAAGCTAGCACCTTTTACATAAGACTCTGGGGTAACGCCTCCCGCTTTTGCGACAATGTCACTCAAACGAGCGTTCTTCGTAGCCAATACATAGCTACCGGCAAAAGTGATCTCACCGTTCACCTTCACGACCTGTTGCTCGTGATACCCCGGGGAGAAACGAACATAAACCTCATCGAACGGCTCCAGCGTAAAGATCGTATCTCCCGCATTCAACTTGAAGTCCTCACTCAACGAGAAGTTATATACATCAGCGATCCGATTGACATTCTGATTGGAACTAGGATCCTTCACACGACGGGCTACCTCTACATTAATAGAAGAAGCGGACTCTCTTAAGCCACCGGCCATCATGATAGCGTCCTCTATTGTCAAATTATGACGATACGGAAGTACCGTATCCGGATAATTCACGGCTCCGCCAACCTTGATCGTATAAGGTTCGCGCAAATCGAATAGGGAAGGAATGCTTAATTGGTCTTCCGCTTGCAACTCCACATCCGGAGCGGTACCATTCAAGATACCACGAATATCCACGGCGATCATCGTAGTCGTGAAATCCGGATTCAAACGGGTAATCAAGGCACGGCCGGCGAACTCGTCTCCCTTAAGACCCGCGGCCTGTTTTACCAATTGCTTTACCGTACGAACCGACGGACTTAACTCATATTCTCCCGGACGCCATACAGCTCCCGTCACGACCAAACGATTCTCATAAAAAGGAATAACGGAATCTACCTGCAAAGAATCGCCATCCTGCATCACGAAAGAAGCGAACTTATCTTCCGAAACCGTAGAGATCTGGTAACGACTATCTGATTTACGCTTCACTTGTACGTCCTTCGTATAAGCGTCGCCGGTAAATCCGCCGGCCATATCCAGCAATTGCTTCAAGGTCTCACCCTTGCGCAACTCGAAAATACGATTACGTTTCACCTTACCTCGAACCACCGCTAACTGGTCGTACGGGCCTACCATAATCATATCGTTCTCTTCCAAACGAACATTCGTTGTGTACTTTCCGTTCAATAAATAATCATATACGTCGAGATTAGCGATTTCCTTGCTATTGCGATATACCTTGATACTACGCAAAGAACCGATCTTATTCACACCACCGGCGGCATACAACGCATTAAATAATGTGGCGAATGAAGGTAATGTATACGTACCGGGAGCGACTACCTCGCCGACAATATTCACCTTCATGCTACGAATCTGGCTCAAACTGACGGAAACAAAGGTATTCCCCTCTCCCGAACCAGACAGCGTAGACATAATCTGGCTCAACTCCTGACGCAGACGAGTCTCAGCGCCAGCGATCGTCAATCCACTGACCGACACCGGACCTAAATTTGGTACAAGGATCGTACCGTCCGGAGAGATCTTTAATTTCAAGTTTAGCTCGGAATCTCCCCATACATTAATCAATAACTCATCACCAGCGGAAAGCACATAATCCTTAGGTGTAGGGATGTTTAAATCTGGGGCAAAAGATAAGTTCTTGTTTGAGAAGATTTCATGCCCGAATACGGTATTCTCCATGGCTGAAGCAGGAAGATTATTTCTGCGTTGGGCTTCTAAAGATTGTCCTTCATCGATTACCGGCATTACCCGGTCGCTAACCTTCGCATCGGTAGCGGTAGCTTGAGATCCGACTGATCCCCCTTCTTGTTTCATACGCTTGGCTAATTCCTGCTGGATCTGCGTATCCGACATTCCAGCGGCTTTCGCCTTGTCAATCAAGTCTTGCGGAACCTGTGCATACACAGATCCCGACAGCAATAAGCAACATACGCATAGTACGTTCTTAAACGATAAATTCATACAGTCTATTATTGTTTTTTATTATATACCACTCCTGCTATAAGCGACTAACTTAAAAAAAGCAGCTATTCTCTAGATTTTCAGCTGGCAAAGATAAAGAATCTTTTCAATATATGACTTAAAAAGTCACCGTTAATCCATCATATGAGTAATGTACATGCGGAGGCAACTCTTTTTCAATGACCGCATGCAACCCTATGCGATGACTCATATGGATTAAATAGGCCTCCTTGGGCTGGATATGGGATATATTCGCTAAGGCTTCCTCCAGACTCTCATGCGATTGATGCTCTCCTTTCCGAAGGGCATCAATAACCAATACATCAAGGTTTTCCAACTTAGCGTACTCTTCTTCCGGAAGATATTTAAGGTCGGTCAAGTAAGCCATATTGCCGATACGGAAACCTAAGATCGGCAGCTTAGCGTGCATTACACGGATCGGAGTGATCATGACACCGGCGGCCTCAAACGGTTTCGTCCCGATCGTATGCAAAACCAAATTAGGCACTCCCGGATATTTATGCTCCCGGAACACATAAGGAATGCGAGTCTTTATCGCCTCCACGACATTGTCTTCCGCATAAATATCCACATCTTTATACCGACCAAAAGGACGTAGATCATCTAAGCCACCTACATGATCGTAGTGCTCATGAGTTACTAAAACGGCGTCAAAATAGTAAATCTTATTGGTTATCATTTGCCAACGGAAGTCCGGACCACAATCGATCAATATCCGTTTCCCTTCCGTCTCTACCAAGATCGAAGCCCGTAGACGCCAATCACGGGGGTCTTTACTAGTACATACCTCACATTGGCAACCTATCTCAGGATTGCCCGTAGACGTTCCTGTTCCTAAAAAAACGATTTTCATTATCCGACATATTTAACCTCAGGCATAAGCTCTATACCGAAACGATCTTTTACGGCGGTACGAATGCTCTCCGCGACCAACGCGATCTCATGCCCCCGGGCATCTCCTAAATTCACTAATACCAACGCTTGTTTCTCGTAAACACCTACCGGCCCATGGTTTTTACCCTTAAACCCACATTGCTCGATCAACCAACCGGCCGGAACCTTGATCTTTCCTTCCGAAGCGGGATAAGACGGGATTTCCGGGAATTGCTTTTTCAATTTCTCAAAATGCTCTGCCGTAATTATCGGGTTCATAAAGAAACTGCCTGCGTTGCCTAATACTTCCGGATCGGGAAGCTTCTGCCTGCGAATTGTTATGACAGCCTCACGGATCGTTTCCAAAGTAACTTCCGGATATTTCGTCAACTCCTCCTTTAAGTTCCCATAATTAACCGAAAAGCTAGGGTTCTTGGATAGTCGAAGCGTAATATAAGTTATGATGTGGGGGTCATGATGCTCATTCTTGAAATAACTATTACGATATCCATATTCACAATCCGTATTCGTAAAAGTCCGTTTCTCGAATGTCAACTGGTTATAAGCCTCCACGCTCTCGATCACATCCTTGATCTCCATGCCATAAGCCCCGATGTTCTGGATAGCGGCAGCGCCCGCCTCACCGGGTATTAAAGAAAGATTCTCTATACCTCCCCAACCTTTCGATACGGCGTATGCCACGACATCATCCCAGATCTCCGCAGCCCCGACACGAAGCGATACATACTCGTCCGTTTCCGCCGAGATAGAAATCCCCTTGATTCGGGAATGGATGATAATGCCATTATAATCGTTGATGAACAATAGATTGCTCCCGCCTCCTATATGCAAGGATAAACATTCCTGAAAGTATTCATCATGTAAGATTCGTTGCAACTCCTCCTCCGTCTCATACTCCATGAACCAACGTGTCTTTACTGGGAGATGGAACGTATTGTGTTTCTCCAACGAATAATTCTGCTCTATTCTCATCGTCTATTTTATTTTTAGGGCAAAAGTAGTCATAAATAACTCATCCGCAAATTATGTAGTTCCGGATTTTTTCAGTAGATTTGTATATAGAGTTGATCGTATGGATGAGAACACGTCCGGCATATCCGGTGAAATACAGAAGATGATCCTCGACAAGTTAAACACGTTCAATCGAGGAAAAACGTCAGACAAAGGGCGGTACTACATTCTTTTGCCTACCTCAAAGACCTTATATTATACGCTTTGGTTCTTTACGCCTTCGGCCACTTATCATCCGACGGTCTATTTGGCGAATCTCGACTTGAATGCCATCAGCTCGGTGAATAAGGCGATTAAGATGGTAAGCAACTCCTTTCTACCTTTATTTATAACGACAGATATCAAAGACTCTCCCGATAATGGAGACGATATTATTTCTTTCGGTAAATACAGAGGATACCATTTGCATGACATCTATACGATCGATCCCCGATACGTCGTTTGGATAGCCGATAAATATGAGCCTCACGTAAAAAGCGAGATGCGTTTTAAAGAGTTAGCGGTGACCTACAGTAAAATCTATCTCGACCTACAGACCCGTAAGAAATATAAAATGCCTGTAAGCCGCTTTGTAGGAACACCGGGAGAAAAATTGAGCGATTTAAAGTTAACAATCACAAAAGTCCGCATTGAAGACGATTCTTACAAGACACAGATTATCCGTGGTACCGAATATTTCTATGTAGATCAATTGCTCACGGCCGTGGACATCGCCGGAAATTACTTTTTATTGAGGATAAAAGCGAAAGATCGTAGTCTTACCACGCAAACGTTGCCACCGGGCGCTCATGCTTTCCAAGTAGGGGAAAAATTGACTTTGACTTCCGCTAAGGTCTTAAAACATATAGAATCCCGTACTATCAAGTACACACGAATCGGGTATATCAAGATTCAATAAATGTTTCGAAATTCGCAAACGGACACATTATTAACATTTTTTGTTCTTAAAAATGTAACAAACATCTGTAGGCCTTGTTTAATAAGAAACTCAAATGCAAATGTATCTTTGCAAAACGTAACTATAAAACCAGCTTCAAAGTGTACATTTGTAGTGTTTAACAATTTAAAAAATTTGCATTTATGAACAAAGCAGAACTTATAGAGGCTTTAGCAGACAAGACCGGGTTACAAAAGCAAGAAGCGAAGAAAGTATTGGATGCTTACATCGAGATCGTAACTGAGCGTATGTCTGAAAATGAGGAAATCGTACTTGTCGGATTTGGAACACTGATCCCAAGACCGCAAACACAGCGTCTTGCCAGAAATCCTAAAACAGGTACTCCGGTAATGATCCCCGCTCGTACGACCGTAAAATTCAAACCGGGTAAATTCCTCCTTGAGGCGATGAATGCCCACCTGAAATAATAAAGTAACCGAAAACGTAGTAAAAATATCCCCGGTAAGGGGATAAAAAATCATAAGTATGAAATCTTTCATTTATAAGTATGAATGAAAAATTTCATACTTATGATTTTTAGTGTCCGGAAATGATTACTTTTGGGCTCAAAAAAAAGACTCATGAGAATCGTCAATCTTGGAGACACAAATTCCATATTAAACAAGTTTGTTGCAGAACTTAGAGATGTAGACATACAAAAAGACAGCCTTCGTTTCCGTCGCAATGTTGAGCGTATCGGAGAAATCATGGCTTACGAGATCAGTAAGGAATTTCATTACAGTACGAAAGACATCCAGTCCCCGCTAGGTATAGCCCCGATGAATACGCCGGACGATCAAATCGTGATTAGTACGATCTTGCGTGCCGGGCTTCCATTCCACCAAGGTTTCCTTCGGTATCTGGATAATGCGGAGAACGCTTTCGTATCCGCTTACCGCAAATATAAAGACCGTTTGAATTTTGATATTCATATCGAATATATCGCCTCTCCTCGCTTAACAGGTAAAACCTTGATCATATCCGACCCGATGTTGGCCACCGGAAGCTCTATGGAACTGGCGTATGAGGCCCTGCTGACCAAAGGAGTACCCGACCATGTACACGTAGCCTCCATCATCTCAAGCAAACAAGCCTTGGAATACTTGCAGAAGAAAATGCCGGATGACAAGACTACAATCTGGATCGCCGCATTAGATAATGACCTCGACGATCATTCTTATATCGTTCCCGGATTAGGCGATGCAGGAGATTTAGCGTTCGGCGAGAAGGAATAGGGATGCGTAAACCAAAACGTACTGCCTTTGCCCAACTCGGAATTTACACCGATCCGACCACCTAGCCTATTTACGATGGTCTCGCAAATAGATAGCCCCAAGCCCGTACCTTGTTTAAACGTATTTCCTTTATAGAAACGATCAAAGATATGGGCTTGTATCTCTTGGCTCATGCCATCCCCCGTATCAGTCACGGAGAATTTTATCTCATCACCTATGATCTCGTAAGCTAAGGTGATACAACCTTCGCTCGTATACTTGATCGCGTTGTTAAGGAAATTGGATATTACCTGCGTCAGCCGCATACGATCGCTATAGATTTGGCATTCCGGTGAATCTTGGGGAGCGATCAGAGCTACGTTATCGGGCATCTTGATACGGAATGAGGTCACGATCTCATTGATCACCTCTTTTACGTTCATATCGGCGAACTTTAAATCCATCGTACCGGATTCAATTTTTGCCAAGTCTAGAATATCACTGATCAATTGAAGCAACATCCGATTGTTGCTATCGATGATTTCCACAAACTCATGCCTCTCCTCGGGATCATCCGTTTCCGCCAATAATTGAGAAAAACCGACAATGGCATTTAATGGCGTACGAATCTCATGACTCATATTCGCTAGGAAGGCAGACTTCAAACGATCCAGTTCTTCCGCCCTTTCCCTTTTCAATTGAGAGTTCTTTAACTCCGTGATATCATAATTAATACAGATCATCTCCGGTTTATTCGGGTCTACGCTTTGAGGGTTACGGGTGATATTGGCGCAAATCCATTTCCATCCGTCACCAGACTTCACACGCACTTCCCTACGGAAATGATGCGCTTTGCCCTGTTTCACCTCCTCAAAGAATGAGTTTATATATCCAACGTCGTTCGGATGAATATAAGAATAAATCCCAATAATTTGGGACAAGGGGGTTCCATCCTTCTCTCCCATATTCTCATACCATTGCTTAATGGCATAGCCCTCAAAGGTATATAAGTCATAAAGGGCATAACCGACTTTAGCGTATACGCTGACCAAGGTAAATACATTCTCAAACTCAGAAATACGGTTATAGGCGATCATCTTTTCCGTATTATCCAAATTAATAAGTAAATAGCTGGAAGGTTCACCTCTTTGGTCATATAAAATACTGGCCTTGGTAACGATATCCAACTCGCCGACTTTCGAGGTGTTATAATAATCATCGACCTTCTTAAACGAATAATTCAGCCGGAAATTCACGGATTTATTCTCCTTGAGTTTCTTGATCACATCTTTAGGCATAATCGGGTTGCTAAAAATATTGACTCCTAAAACGTCCTTCTTTGACCGGATACCGAATATCTCCATATCCTTTGCGTTCAGGTCAATCAAGTAACCGTCCCTGTCATAAAGCTCGACCCCCACAGGTAAATTTACATATAGCTTTCGGAAGATCATCTCATTATGATCGATCATCTTACTAATCTTTTCCTCTTTCAGTTTGAAATTAGGTAAAATCTGTAATATGCCCAACGCTTTTACGCACACTCCATTATTCAACTTACGCTCACATAATCTGGAGCGTACCCATTTTTCCCCAGTCGGTGTTATTATCGGAAATATCTGCTCATACGTATCGACAGATTGGATCGATAAAAAATCCGTAGTAATCAGATCCCTAAAGTCTTCCCGGATTATATAGTAAAATTCAAAAAAAGAGAGATTATTCCCCTTCTTCCCAAATATACTCATTAAATAATCGGAACAGATATAACTTCTTTGAACAAAATCGGCTTCCCACAAGCCAACTTCCGCTCTATCCAATAACAATTTACATTGATCCAATTGAGTCTGTATATCCTCCATAAAAATATCCCTTCCGATAAAATTACACTATGATTTCACAAAGATATAATTTAAATAGTATAAATCCCCTATAATAAAAAAGAGATTGTCTCGAATCACTCAAGACAATCTCTTTATATATTCAAAGCCTGATATAAATTATTTCAATTCCTTGATACGAATATTGCGGAATTTGACAGGGGAACCATGTCCTAAGAAACCTATATGACCTTTTTTGTTAAACAAACCCGGATGCTCCTTTCCATCCGGCGTACCATTCTTCACGGCATCCCGAATATTTCCATCCAAGATTACGACTCCATTCACCGTCACACGGATATGATCGCCATCCGCCATGATCTCTTCCGTATTCCATTCTCCAACCGGCTTGAACGCTTTCGGATGATCCTCACGGGCGGGAATGATACCGTATACGGAACCGTGATGTTGCAGCGGAGTGATGTTTCCTTGGTAAATAGGATGTTCACAATCCAAGACCTGCACTTCCATACCTACATATGCTGCGTCTCCTTCCATCGGCGTACGGATACCGACACCGTTATTAGCTCCCGGGGTTAACTGGAAATCAAAACGATAGATAAAGTTTCCGTATTCCTTCTTGGTGTATAGATTACCTCCGAAACTACTGCTTGGGACCATAGAGATACAGCCATCTTCCAAGATATAATCAACCGTGTTTCCAGTCCATTCATGCATATTCGTTCCGTCAAACAAAACCTTGAAGCCTTCTTTTTCCTCTTCCGGCGATAATTTGAACGGTTCTTGTTTTTCCAATTCCTTTACGTAGATATTACGGTAATAGACCTTGCTGCCATGAGCTTGCATCTCGATTTGCTCTACCGGGAAAATCGGAAGCTTGCGATCCCAATAGTTTTCCAGAATCACGTTATCTACCACTTTTTCTCCGTTCAAGACAACCGTCACACGGTCGCCAACCATCTTAATATAGAAGGAATTCCATTCACCCAATTTATTGTCGGCCACTTTCGAAGGCTTGCTCTCGTTTACCTGATTGTTATACAAACCACCGGAACCTACTTGCGCACCTACATTTACCCGAGAAGTATCCCAGATCTGGACTTGAGGAGTACCACGCAGATAAATACCGGCATCAGCCTCAGGTCCTTTCGGATCCAACATCCAATCAACATACATCTCGAAATCACCATATTGCTTTTCAGTACATAGGTTATCGTACCCAGTACCGTCAAATACTAATAGGCCATTCTCCACTTTCCAGTCACGACGCATATTCTCATCCGCCTTCTCCTGCGCTTTCGCCAATTGAGCCGGTTTCATTTTCACACGGGCGATCGGATTCTCTACCAAACCTTTCCAACCCGTTAAATCCTTACCATTAAAGATAGAGACAAATCCGACCTCGTCCGGCATCGCATCTAAATGTTGCTTCAAGGCATCGATATCATAACGAGCGTCTTCCCCGTCAAACATGGTCAAAACACGTTTCAAGATAGCCTTCACATTGTCACCCTTATATTCCGGATGGTTACGAGCGATATTCCAAACCGCATAAACAGCCGCAGAACGAACAGCCGCATCGCTTGAATCCAAGAATTCCGACGCATACATCAATGCCAAGAAGGTATCTGCCCGTTGGATCTGACGTAAAATAAGAGCCTTTTGCTCACTCGTCCGGGCAATCTCCATGACTTTCCGCAAGCTCAACAAACGATTCTCTCTCGTAAATGCCGGATTAGATACCAACTGCACATAACGCTTTAACGCCCTGTCGAATACTTGATCGGAAGAGGCTGATTGGCAAACCTTAAATAGTTCATCGGCAGCCTCAATACCCTTCCAAGCCAACAAAGCGTCAAGAGCCGCATCCTTGGCCGCTCCATTTCCTTTATTCAATCCTTCCACGATCGTAGCCAAAGCCTCTTTCTCGCCAGTCGCTGATAAGACCTTATAATAAAGATACCTCTTGCTGTCTCCCGCTTGTACCATACGACGATTCACGTTAGATACTTGAGTTGCCGTCGGTTGTTTAGAGATAGCGGCAATGATCGCATCCTGAAGCGGGGCGATAGCGGAAGCCTCCGCCGTCTCCAACATTCCGCACAATAAAGTGAAATCTTTCTCAGACACTACATCTTTCAATGCGGTATAAGCGGCTTTCTTCACCTCTGATGAGCCGGATTTAATCTGCTCCAGTACCGTATTCAGATTCGCGTCGGCCATACGTATCGCCAACAGCTCCAAACCAGCGATTTTCCCGGCATCGGAAGCGGACGGGATCACTTTAGCGACCGCTTGATCAATATCGCCGTTAAATGCCATCAAAGCATCTTGACCCAATAATATCACTTGCTTGTCATTGCTCTTCAACAAATCCGCCAGCACAGGAATGACACTCTTATCACCGATTTTAACCAAGGCCCAAACAGCGGCCTGTTGCACATAGAAATCCTTATCTTTCAATTGGTCCAAAAGAACTTGTCTCGCTGGTAGATCAAAACGAAGTTCCAGATTCTTGATCACGTCATGTTTAGACGGGCATTTGCTTTCACGGCCTATCCAGTTCAAGATATCCACCTTGACTTCCGGCTTCGCCTTTAACATGTGTTTCATGACCTCGATATAAACATTTTGATCAGCGAAACCCGAAGCGAAGTTCAAAGCCGCATTACGGTATCCCTTATCCGTATCTTTCAAAGCCGATAATAAATTCTTCGTAGCAGCTTCCGGCTTAGCGGCCAATAGAATCTGAAGAGCGGCCTCACGGGTCTGTGTCATACCTGCTTTCGTAGACTTCTTCAATAAATCATTCGCTGCTTTCTCCGCATCTTTGGTATCGCCTTGCTCAAGGACACGTTTTATCAAAGCGATATACGCCTCATTCGCCCCGGTCTTTTCCATTTTATAACCGGCTTTCTCGGCAGCGGCGGCTAAATCGCCTAGAGAAGCTTTAGAACCTACACGACTCAACGCATAAAGAACCTCTTTCTGCATATTCTCATCGCTGGAACTAAGCATCACTTTCAATACATTTTCCGCATCAGCGATTTGCACGTCAGCGATCGCACGGATAATATCCTTTTGCGTCTTCGGAGTACCGGAACGACGCATCAAGGAAGCCACCAAAACCTTCTTAGCGTTATCGGTACGGATTGCGGATAACGCACGGGCAGCAGGACCGCTTAGGCTCTCATCGTTCAAATAGCTAGCCAGCGTATCCACACACTCATCTTTTCCCAGTAATTGAAGCTGCCGGATAATAAAAGCCTTTGTTTCCCGGTCGCTCACCTTATCCAAGGCTTTCAAATATGCGTTGGCTGTTGCTAGACGGGCATTTTCCTCACCTTTCGCCATCACGTAGTGAGTCAATCCGCTCAACGCATAATCCACGTTCGAGTTACTGCCTTTTCCCGGAGCGTTAATCTTGTTAATCAACATCAAGACCCCTTCCTCGCCAGTGGAGCTTAGGTCATTAATTAATTTGTTATATTCAGCTTGTAGCTCCGCCGGCATCTGTGCCAGTACATCGGCAACGATCGTCTTCGATGTACGATTAGCCGGGCTTTGAGCCATTAACATGCTACCGCACAACAATAAGCTGGCAATTGATATATATACTTTTTTCATATGTGTATGTGTTTAAATATTCCAAGGTGCTCTCATCGGCTGATCCAACAAACGATTAGCGGCCTCATCATTAATAAATTCCAGTTTTACGGGATCAAAGTGAAGCGTACGATTCAAACGAAGGGCTACGGCACCCATATTCACGATCGTAGCGGAACGGAAGCCATTACGCTCATTCAAGGCAAAAGGCTGACGAGTCTTTACGCACTCGATAAAGTCGGTAACCTGTGGCTCAGGTTCGGGATAATCGGATAACTTTTTCTCCCAATCCGGGATATCACATACGAAATTCTTATAAACATTCCCGTTCGGTCCGGAAATATAAGGTGTGTTCGGATCCCCGTAATCACCTCCCCAAAGTACGATCTGGCAACCATCCTCATAGGTATACGTAATCGAGCGCCAAGTACCCACGGCGTCCGGATGTTGTTGCGGAGCATCCACCTCTACCTTAACCGGGCTGGTATTATCTTTTCCTAAAAAATATTGTACAGGGTCAATATAATGCTGTCCCATATCCCCTAAACCACCGCCGTCATAATCCCAGTATCCACGGAATGTCTGATGCACACGATGCGGGTTATAAGGTTTGTAAGGAGCCGGCCCCAACCAGAAATCATAATCCAGCTCACTAGGCACCGATTGCGGTTCCAGATATTCTTTACCAACCCAATAGAACTTCCAGTCGAAACCGGTATGCTTGCTGATCGTTACCTTTAGCGGCCAGCCCAACATACCACTTTGAACCAGTTTCTTCAAAGGTTTCACTGGAGTGCCCAGTCCATAGAACGGGTCAGCGAAACGGAACCAAGTGTTCAAGCGGAACATACGTCCGTATTGCTTCATCGCTTCCATTACCCGTTTACCCTCCCCGATCGTACGGGTCATAGGCTTTTCACACCAAATATCTTTTCCTGCTTTAGCGGCCTCGACAGACATGATACCATGCCAGTGAGGAGGCGTAGCTATATGAACGATATCTACATTGGGATCTAGAATCAAATCACGAAAATCATGGTATGCGGCAATCTTATCCTTTACCAACTGTTTACCTAGCTCCAGATGATTCTTATCGACGTCACACACAGCGACAAGACGAGTCCCGGCATAGTCCACATGTCCACGGCCCATACCACCTGTACCGATAATTCCTTTTGTTAATTGATCACTTGGAGCGATGAATCCATTACCCAACACGTGGCGCGGTACAATCGTAAATGCCGCGATTCCTCCAAGAGTCTTCAGGAAGTCTCTTCTGTTTGTCTTCATAGTACGAATTTAAAATTTAGATAGAATAGATTAACTTGAGTGACAAAAATAATCATAATACTCGAAGAGACAAGAAAAATGTATATAAAAAAGAAAAGGATGCCTTTAACAAAGACATCCTTCCCTAGTATTTTATGAAAATCTATTACAAAGCGAATTGCGGTTGACGGTGAATCCATTGCCCACGGGTGAAATCCGGGAAGTCTACCAAAGCACCGCCACGAGCGATTGACATCTCCGACAAGCCGGAGATAGCGCTCCAAGCGGCAGCGTCATAGCAGTCCATTGGAGCCGGTTTCTTATTACGGATAGCGTCGATCAAGTCGTACATCATGATATAGTCCATACCACCGTGTCCGGCCTCAGCAGCTTGAGACTCTAAGGAAGCCCACAATTTATGATCATATCTCTTGAACCATTCATCGGAATCATCCCAACGATGAGGCTTAGACTTTCCTTGTACATATACATGATCGCCATCGTTCATCCATAAACCCTCAGTTCCCTGAACACGGAAACCTAATGAATAAGGGCGAGGAGAATTGGTATCATGGGTTACGATAATCGTTTGTCCATTAGAACACTTAATCATAGAAGTCACGATATCTCCCAAATTGAAGTTGACCTTCGCCAACGGATGATTCTCACCCCCATTATCCACGATAAACTTATGCAATCCACGAGATTGAGTAGCCATAGCGGATAAAGAAAGGAAACGGTTACCACGATTGATATCCATACAATGAGCTATCGGTCCGATACCGTGAGTCGGATAGATATCGCCATTACGATGTACGGAATGGTTCGTACGCCATTGAGCCTCGGCGAAAGCCGTCGGACCCATACGAAGATCACCACTGCCCGGTACATAGTTGTAATGAGTTCCATCGTTGAATTTCACCTCACGCAAGTCATGCTCATAACCACAACCACCATGCAAGATCTCGCCGAACAAACCTTGGCGGACCATATTCAACGCAGCCATACAGTCACGACGATAACATACGTTCTCCATGATATTCAAATGGCTTCCGGTTGCTTCCGAAACATTTACCAAATCCCAGCACTCCTCTAACGTGTTAGCCGCAGAAACCTCCACGCCTACATAAGGAACACCAGCCTTCATAGCGGCGACAGACATCGGTACGTGCCATTCCCAAGGACTTGCGATGATCACGCAATCAAACTCCTCGTTGTTCAACATATTCTCAAATTCACGTTCACCCCCTTTGTAAACTTTCGGAGCAGGAACATTAAATTTAGCGATATGTTTCAAGGTACTATCGATCGGGCCCTGTTGGATATCGCAAATCGCTACGATCTTATTACCGGGGATCGCCAATACATTATTAATATGTTCCTGACATCTAGAACCCGTTCCGATGAAACCGAAACGTAATTTACCATCATCTTTACCGGCTGTTTTTTTCTTTTGGGGTTCAGCGGCGGTTGTTGTAGCTCCGGCGTTTCCGGCCATTGCCAAGCCTGCGGCACCAATACCGGCGGCAGATACTTTCTTAAGGAATGAACGACGAGTGTTTTCCATCATATTTTATAAATTAGTTTGTGTTTTGAAGATACAAAATTAAAAAAATATTTTTTCAATCAAAACGTTATTGAGTATTTTGAAAAATAAAGAGTCCAAGACTAAAAGTTCGTTATCTTTCCGGTTTCCCTTTTTAGCCTCTCGAAGGTCATCATCATCTGTCGAAGTCTTTTAGGTTCTTTTTCCGCCAAATTAACTTGCTGACCGATGTCTTCCTTTACATTATATAATTGATAACAGTTACTATTTCCGGCAAAGGCAGCCTCCTCCGCGTCGCCATAGGTATCCGGATACGGCGGGATCATGACCCAATCACCATCACGTAGCGCATAATTGAAATAACCTTCCAAGACAAGTTCCTTTCGCCCATTACCACCTTTTCCTAAAAAGACAGGCAAGGTGTTTTGGCTATCTACCTTATCAGAATAGGTCTGTCCGATCAACGCCGACAGCGAGGCTAACAAATCCATCTGGCAAACCAAGGCATCCGACACAGCGCCCGGCTTAACTTCCGCAGGCCAACGAAGCATGAACGGGATACAGGTCCCACCATCATACAAGCTCGTCTTTCCTCCACGAAGCGGTCCGGCCATCTTATGATCCCCTACCAATTCCACGGCTTGATCTTGATAACCGTCATCCAGAACCGGTCCGTTATCGCTAGTGAAAATAACTAATGTATTTTCCGTTAGCCCCAACTTATCCATTTCCTTCAAGAATTCGGTCACGCACCAATCCGCTTCCAAGATAACATCTCCACGAGGTCCCATCCCCGACTTACCCGCGAATCTCTCGTTCGGTACACGAGGTACATGCGGTTGATGCAAGCCATAGTACAGGAAGAAAGGTTTATCCTTATTCTCTTTCATAAAACCTTTCGCCTTCTCAAGGAACAACTCTGCCATATCCTCATCTTTCCATTGGGCGGTCTTGCCTCCTTTCTGGAAACCAATTCGAGGTACACCGTTTACGATAGCGCCGGCATGCCCGACACTCGGGAGCATTCTCAGTAATTCAGGATTATCCTTCCCAGTCGGTTCCCCGGGGAAATTCTCCTTATAACTGACATAGAGAGGATCGTTCGGATCGAGGTTTACACCTCTCCCATTCTCGATAAAGATACAGGGAACCCGGTCATTGGTAGCAGCTTGGATAAAAGAATAGTCGTAACCGATCTCTTTCGCTCCGGGATAAACCAGCTTGTTCCAGTCTACCGCCCCATCACCTAATCCCAGATGCCATTTGCCGACCGAGCCGGTGACATAGCCCGCTTGCTTCATCACCTTCGGCAAGGTAACCTGTTGAGTATTGATAATCAGAGCCGCATTGCCGGGAAGTATTTTGGCATCCCTATTTGTCCAAGGATATAATCCGGTAAGCAAGGAATACCGGCTGGGGGTAGAAGTAGCCGCTGTACAATAACCTTGCGTAAAGCGTATGCCTTCATTTGCGATACGATCCATTCCCGGAGTCTGTATGCGATGAGCCCCGTAACAGCTTAGATCACCATACCCGAGATCATCGGCCACGATGATCACCACGTTAGGTTGCCGGGGAGCTGATTGAGCTATTAAAGTTGTTGGCAAGGAAAACCCTGCCAACACACTCATTATACAATACTTATTCATCGCTTATTACGGATTCTGAGTTAATGTACCCGGATAAGCGTTAATCTCAGACTGCGGAATATACTGGATAGCCAACGGGCTGGTAGCAGGATATTCAGGCACGCCGTCATGGAATCCCGGGTAATGACGTTTCATCGTATCGCCTACACGATATACATCAAAACCACGGTCAGCCTCATAAGCTAATTCCAACTGACGTTCTTTCATGATAAGCTCATGAGCGTTTGTCGCATCCAAAGATTTATATCCGGCGTTAGGTAAGGAACGGGTACGAACGGTATTCAAATCGGCTAATGCTTTTGTATAGTTTCCTAATTTAGCGCTAGCCTCGGCGCGAATCAGGTATAACTCACCTAAGCGAGAGATAACCGGAGAATAAAGGTGAGGATAGCCATCTTGCTTAGAGCACTTATAGCTATAGAATTTCGGGTTACCTTGACTTTCCAACATAAAGTAGTCATAATCTCCCTCATACGTTTCTCCCTTATAGCTAATAGAATAACGCTTATTGTCCACATCTACCGGAGTTAATGTATATTCTTCACCATCTACCGTAGCGATTAACTTACCTCCTACTTCCTTGGTCTCACCTTGACGATATACGTAACCGGAAATCTTGCCGTCCGTATATAAGTTAGCTACAAAACGGAAAGCGGGGATCTGATTTCCATTGGCGTCTTCCTTATATTGCGGATGGATAAACGCCTCACGTGCATCGGTTCCTTTTCCTGTCTCATGCAACAAATCCATATACTTAGCGCTGGCGTAAACCTCACCCCAGCCTTGACCATCGATCTCAGCGTACATACTTCCTAGCGGATCACCCCAATCTTCCCAGTCTGAGGCTATAAACTTCACGGCGAAAATAGTCTCTGTCTGTGAAGCGGCATCCGGAGCGAACTCATTATAACGCATAAAGTTAGCACGGTCCAACATAGAGAACTGGCCACTCTCGATTACCGTATTCGCATAATCATAAGATAATTGGGCATATTCCTTATTCGGATTCTCAAACGTGCCACTCATATACATATAGACCTTCGCCAATAAAGCTTGAGCCGCATATTTTGAGGCATAAGCGGTAGATTTAAACGTTGTCATCAGCTCTTCCGCCTTTTTCAAGTCAGACAGAGCTTGATCATACGTATCCTTCACGGACGAACGATCCGGAAGATCCAGATTATCCATATCCTCAGGCATACCGTTTACGATCGGCAAGCCCAGATTCTTCTCCGGTTCCTGATAATAAGGACGGCCAAACACACGGCAAAGATAGAAGTACATCATGCCGCGCATATAATAAGCCTCGCCCAACTTCTGATCCAACTCAGCAGACTCGCCCTCATTAATCATCTTCATCAAAGAACTAGTCTGTGAGATGATATTATAGGCACTGTTCCAAACCGTAGTAAGACCACCATTATTTACCGTATGCTGATAGGTAAAATAAGTACCGAACGGATTGGTTGTCGGTTTATCCTTACAAACGTTATCCCCCGGGAACTCACCACAATAATGCAAGTGTTCGGATGCCTTTTTCAGTTTTGCGTAACAACCGTTTAGCAAAACATCCACCGCGGCATCTTTGTCCTCCATGATCTTGTCTTCCGTGTACTTATCGTAAGGTAGACGTTCGATATCACAGCTTGTTATGAACGTGGCCGCTGCCGCAAGAGCCACTATAGCGATTTTTTTCATTATGATTCCTTTAATTAAAATGTAACATTTAGACCAAACATGAATTTACGAGCTTGTGGGTACGGAGAGATCGCCACACCAACCGAGCCTGCCTTGTATTTATTGCCAACCTCAGCCGGAAGTTCCGGGTCAACTCCGGAGAAACCGGAAAGGACAAACAAGTTCTCACCCGAGAAAGAAAGACGGATATTGTCTACATACTGAATCTTCCAAGGTAATGTATAGCCTAACGTCAAGCTACGCAAGCGTAAGTAGCTAGCGTCCTCCAGATAACGGGAAGATCCCTTGCTGGATTGGCTCTTATTGCCATATTCCGCCTTGGGGTGGGTAGCGATATCGCCCGGTTTTTCCCAACGATTCCAACCTTCCTTCAAATTCATCTGGTTATAATTTACATAAGCGCCGTCACTATCATACATCGAACGGTCGTAATTATAAATATCACCTCCTACGGAATAACCGAAGACAGCGGAGAGATCAATGTTTTTCCAAGATAAGTCAGTAGAGAAACCTCCGTAGAAATCGGGGCTCAACTTACCTATTATAGTCTGGTGCTTAGATGCGTCACTATAATTCGAGGTCGTTACACGTTCCCCATTCTCATTCGTGGTATACCATAACGGAGAACCTGTCTCCGGATCTACGCCTGCCCATTCGGTACCATACCAAGTATCCACGTCTTGTCCCGGAGTCAATATCTTATCCATCGAAATGGCATAACTTGAACCGGCGTTAGAAGTGATGATCTCGCTCTTGCCACCATATAACTCAGTGATCTTATTACGGTTCAGGCCTAAGTTAGCAGCGACGCTCCAACTCCAATCGCCCCCTTTCAAGATGTCCACGTTCATCGAGACCTCGAAACCATTATTCTTGACGGCACCCACATTACGATAGATACCAACAATACCCGTTACACCAGGCAGAGGCACTTTGTAAAGCAAATCGGTTGTTTTCTTATTATAATAATCCAAGTTGATAGTCAAACGATCAAACAAGATAGCGTCGATACCTACACCTGCCGTATAAGTCTTCTCCCAAGTCAGGTTCTTGTTTTCCTTCTGTTCGATTACCGCACCCGGATCACCATTATATCCAGTAGACATGGCGTACACCGTATATTGGGAATATAATTCGGTCGGACGGTTACCTACGGAACCATAACTCGCACGCAACTTCAACTGTTGCACCCAATCCTTAGCCTTGAAGAATTCCTCCTGATGGATATTCCAACCACCGCTGACGGAGAAGAAATTACCATATTTAGCGTCCGTACCAAAGTTAGAGGCACCATCCCGACGGAATGAGAAAGACAACAAATAACGATTATCATACGCATAGTTGGCATTGAACAAATAAGATTGTACAGCCCATTCCTTTTGCTCTCCCTTTATCGTCTTAGGAGTAGTAGCGACATCGGCCACAGAGAAGCCCGGAGCGAAACTAGCCGCTGTCTGGTCTTTAATCTCCTGCGTGAAAGTATTCCACTCGTAAGCTAGGATCGCATTGATAGAGTGCTTGTCGAATACCTTGTTAAAACGAAGCAACTGGTTGCTATATACCCTATAAGAAGCGGTGGTCTTATCTTGCAATAATCCATTATCAGCCTCTCCCTTTTTAGAACGGGGATCCTGATAGCTCTTAAAAAGGATACTATTATATTTATAGTTATTTACGGATGCGAAAGTCAACCAATCGGTAAACTTGATATCAAAGTCAAAGTTACCCATAAACTCGTAGGAAGTCTTCTTCTCATAATTCCATTGTAGATCATACAAGTAGTTGGTAGCGTCGCTATTGATCCAAGTAGTAGGTCTGTATTGCTGGATCAGATCACCATTCTCGTCATAAGGAGAGTCCCAAGGAAAGTTAACGTACATGATAGCGCCTAGATCTTGCTGCTGGTCCATCACGTCGCTACGGGTAGCCCATACTTTAGGTTTGATAGTCAACCAATCCGTCGCTTGGTAATCCACATTGAAACGTAAGTTATAACGCTTGTAGTCATATCCTTTCACGGCACCATCCTCATTATAGTAACCAACGGATGTATACGTCTTGATCTTCTCTGAGCCACCGGAAACTGATACGTTATAGTCTTGAGCGAAGCCCAGATGCGTACCCTCTTTCCACCAGTCGAAGTTACGATTGCGCAAATCCTCCGTAAAATAACTCGGAAGGGCGTCTTGATTAGCGAAAGATTTATAATAATCATATAATTCCTCGCCGTTCATCATATTCATGTTTCCACGGTGCAACTGGTTCACACCCATCTTTACGGAAGCGTTGATCGTAGCTTTTCCGATCTTACCTTTCTTCGTAGTCACCACGATAACACCGTTCGCTCCTTGAGAACCATAGATAGCGGTTGAAGCGGCATCCTTCAAGATAGACATAGACTCGATATCAGCCGGGTTCAAGCTACCCGCATCCGTACCTACGATTACGCCATCCACGATCCAAAGAGGGTCCGTGCTACCGTTTACCGTAGACTTACCACGGATCACCACCTTACCGGCAGCGCCCGGCTGACCACCACCCGAAGTAACCTGTACGCCCGGAGCCTTACCAGACAATAAGTTCTCGACCGTAGGGCTAGTGGCATCCAACAATTTCTCGTTGCTCACCACCTGCATGGCACCCGTCAAGCTTTCCTTTTTTTGCACACCGTAACCAACAACAACCACCTCCTCAAGGTTCTGAGTGTCTTCCTTGATACGGATAGTCATCGGAGCGCTAGTCGCCTTAACCTCGTGGTTCACATAACCGATGTAAGAAACGACTAAAGTAGCTCCGGCCGGAGCTTCCAAACTAAACTTTCCATCGAAATCGGTACTGGTACCGTTCGTAGTGCCTTTCACAAGCACGTTCGCGCCGATTACCGGCTCACCCGTCACCGCGTCAACAATGGTACCTGAAATCGTAATCGTCTGCTGCGCCACCATTCTCTCCGTGTTTCTCAATTCATTTGGATTAGAAGATGACTTGTAAACAACAATCCTATTGTTGTTTACAACAAAATCAGCATGCTGATTTTTCAGCGCCGTCGTCAAAATCTCCTCGACCGAACGGTTCGACATGTCGATTGAGATACGCTCATTCAGATTGATGTCATTGTTACGGATAAGGAACGTGTAATTGAATTTTTCCTCGATCAAATCGAAAAGTTCTTTTAATGTCGTACTTTCCATTTGAACAGACATCATTTGTGTCTGAAGTTCGGACGCTGAAACCGTACCGGGAATAAACGGCAGTCCCGCAAGCATACATGCGGCTACCATCATCTTACCGGTCTTCTTGAAATAGTTCATTTCCATTAAAGTTAGATTTAATAAATAATTTTCTCGTTTATACTATTTTCCACACTTACACCTTAGGATTAAGGTTTGTATTTTTATTTATCTTTTATAATAATCTCATCTCCCGAACGAGTCCACACATATTTATGATCCACGTCCACCTCACGAAGGATCTTATCCAACGAATAATCTTTCGTAAAGCTGCCGGAGAAGATTTCCTTTCTCAAAGGATCGCTCTCGACGCGGATACGCACGTTGAACTTACGTTCCAAATCCTTGGCGATACTCATGAAAGGTTGTTCGGAGAATTTCAGGCTACCGTCCATCCAAGAGAGAGCATCCTTGGCATCCACCTCACTGACTCTTACCTTATTGGTCTGCTTATTAAAGCTTAGTTTCCGGTTTGGAGTCAAGGTCACATCGCCCGCATGGGCAACCTCATCCCGCAAGCTCACGTTTACTTTTCCCGACACCAGAGTGACATCGGTCGTTTCATCCATTCCGTAAGCCTTTACGTTAAAGCTAGTTCCTAGAACCTTGATATCCAATCTCTTTGATTTTACGATAAAAGGCTTAAGGGAATCCCGGGTAATCTCGAAGTAAGCCTCACCATCCAATTGTACGCTACGTCCGTTCGTATTGAAATCACTGCCATATCTCAACGTGGAACCCGCGTTGACCCAAACCACGGATTGATCCGGCAAAACGACTTTCGTTTGGGCTCCCATAGGAGTTGTCGTCTCAAAATAAGCCAAGGCGGCAGATTTCGGCTGATTATGTCTCGTACCTATATAATAAGAGGCAGTCCCCACCGATACCACGATCAAGACCGAGGCGGCAACTTTTCCTAAAAACCGAAAATTTAGCCAATGATTCTTTTCAGAAGGAATAGCGGGATCGATAAGTGCCCCGAAATGTTTTTGGAAATCGGCTTTCATATCAGAGGCAAACAAAGGTACATGCGCCGTCGCCCAACAATCCGCCATCTCGGAAAGGCGTTGTTTATGAGCGTCATCCGTTTCCAACCATTGTAGTAATTCATTTCGCCCCTCCTCGGATATATCTCCCATGAGGTAGCTATAAATTAAATCTTCTATGTGTTTATTCTCTATTTCCATGATATTAACAAAGGAGCCGGTTTTCAACCCGGTTTCTATTATATACACATGTTTTAGAGATTCCGTTTAAGGAGATTCCAATTATTTTTCGAAAAAATTAAATATAAGTAAGAAAAGAGGGTAAAGATCGCCTAAAAGTTCACGCAACTTCGCCAAACCGATCTTGATCTGTACTCGTACCGTACTGGAACTGATATGATTTGTTATCGCTATTTCCTCATAGGTCTTGTTATGGTAAAGATATTGCACGAAGATATCCCGGCATTTAGCGGGCAAGGAATCCACGGCACGATAGATTTTCGCCTCGAATTCCTTATTCTCCAGATAAGCCAACGGATGGGGATCGGCGTCTATCTGCAACTCTTGTATCGACAATAAGTTTTCTTGTACATCTGATAAAGGGACTTCTTGCTGGCGTTTATCTCTTAAATAATTCAGGCAATAATTACGTACCGAGCGAATTAAATAAGCGTTTACCGGATGTATTAACGCCGAATGGTGATTCCATACATTCATAAAAACATCATTAACGATCTCACGTGCCGCCTCCGAATTATAGACATATTTAGTCGCTACGGCGCACAAGTACACGTAGAAGGTCGTATATAATTGTTCAAATGCTTTGGCATCGCCATTATTGATCCGAGATATTATGTCCTCCTTTACAATCAGCACAAACGTCAACCCTTAAGTTTCACTCACAATTGAATCACAAAAATAATGAAATATTCCAGAGATTACCTCATTTTAAAAGAAAGTATAGGGTAATAGCGCCAAACAGCTCGCTAAAGCGGACTGTTTGGATACTTAGGTGACGAACCGGGTGGCATAGCTGTGCCATCCTTATGGCACGCCCTTGCCATCGTTGTGGCACGGCTATGCCACCAGCGTGGCACGACTGTGCCAATGCTATGGAAAGGACTGGCACTATACGTCGTTGCAATACAACAACTTAGATTACTTAGAGGAATTGGCGGCACGCTTCTTGTTACGCCAGTAACTGCCGTCACGTTTGCTTCCGAACATATTACGGCGTTTCGACTCTTGCTTGATCGCTTCTTTCTTCTCGGCTACGGCAGCTTTCACCTCCTTGGTCTCATACATATGGCCACCGGCTACGGGGACTTCCTTGCCGATCAGTTTCTGGATATCTTTCAACAAAGGTACCTCCTCGGCGTCGCAGAAAGAGAAAGCCACACCTTCACGGCCCGCACGACCCGTACGCCCGATCCGATGTACATAAGTCTCGGGTACGTTAGGAAGCTCATAGTTAATGACGTGCGTCAGATGATCCACGTCGATTCCACGGGCGGCGATATCCGTAGCGATCAGCACACGGGTCGTATGATCCTTGAAATTCGTCAAGGCACGCTGGCGGGCAGTCTGGCTCTTGTTGCCATGGATCGCCTCCGCCCCTATCTCCGCTTTCGACAAGACACGGGCCACCTTGTCCGCCCCGTGTTTCGTACGGGTAAAGATCAATACGGATTCCAGTTCCGGGTTCTCCAACAAGCTTTTCAGCAAGTTGATCTTCTCGGCCTTCTCGACGAAATAAACGGATTGGTCGATCGCATCCACGGTCGATGAGGCCGGGGTTACTTCCACCTTTTGCGGCTCGCTCAAGATCGTACCTGCCAAGCGCTCGATCTCAGGGGGCATGGTAGCGGAGAAGAACAAGGACTGGCGTTTCTTGGGCAATAGCGGTAAAATACGCTTGATGTCATGGATAAAGCCCATGTCCAACATACGGTCCGCCTCGTCTAAGACGAAATACTCCAAGGTATCCAAGTGGATGAATCCTTGTCCGATCAAGTCCAGCAGACGTCCCGGCGTAGCGATTAATATATCGATGCCTCTTTCCAAGGCTTCCGTCTGGGGCTTCTGTCCCACCCCGCCGAATATCACCGTATGGCGTAATCCGGCGAAACGGCCGTAAGCGGCAAAGCTCTCTCCGATCTGGATGGCAAGCTCACGGGTAGGCGTAAGGATCAATGCCTTGATACCCCGTTTGTAACCTTTCTTCTTCTGGAGATATAACCGCTGGATAATCGGGATGGAGAACGCCGCCGTCTTACCGGTTCCTGTCTGGGCGCAACCCAATAAATCATAACCTTGCGAAACGATGGGAATCGCTTCTGATTGTATAGGTGTTGGAGTCGTATAACCTTCTTGCACGAGAGCCTTACGTATCGGCTCTATCAAATCTAAATCTTCAAATGTCATTCTAAAATAGGGTGAGCCATCACGGCTCGTTATGTAAATAATGCGGGCAAAGGTAGTAAAACTTTATGATATAAACTATCTTTGCGCTTTTTATGCCCGTAAAGCGATATGAAAGAATTATTACTACTACTGAAGAAGTTCTTCGGATATACCTCCTTCCGTCCCTTGCAGGCGGACATCATACAGCGTATCTTACAGAAAGAGGACTCGTTGGTGCTGATGCCCACGGGTGGAGGCAAGTCGATCTGTTTCCAGCTACCGGCTATCTATCTGCCGGGTACGGCTTTGGTGGTGTCCCCCTTGATCGCCTTGATGAAGGATCAAGTAGAGGGGTTGATCGCCAACGGCATCCCGGCGGCGGCGTTGAACAGTATGATGCCGGAAGAGGAGCAACAACAGGTGAAGCAACTTTGCGTGCAGGGCAAGATCAAATTATTGTATATCTCCCCGGAACGGATCAAGATGGAAGCGGACTGGTTCCTGCCCCGGCTGGACATCTCGCTCATCGCTATCGACGAGGCGCATTGCGTATCGCATTGGGGACATGACTTCCGTCCGGAATACACGCAACTGGCGATCTTGAAGGAACGTTTCCCGAAAGTCCCGGTCGTGGCCCTGACCGCTACCGCCGATAAAATCACCCGGAAGGATATCCTAGAGCAGTTACGGCTTCGCACGCCCCAAACGTTCATATCGTCATTCGACCGCCCGAATATCTCCCTCACGGTACGCCGGGGACTTAACAAGAAAGAGAAGATCGCCGCCATCGTCCATTTCATCCGGGGGCACCGGGAGCAGAGCGGTATCATCTATTGCATGCGCCGCAACGATACGACCGAGCTGGCCGATGAGTTGGCGATGTATAATATCAAGGCGATCGCCTACCACGCCGGCCTCCTGCCCGCCCAACGGGAACAGGCCCAGAACGATTTCATCAACGACCGGGTGGACGTGGTGTGCGCCACGGTAGCTTTCGGGATGGGTATCGACAAGAGTAATGTCCGTTGGGTCGTGCATTACAGCATGCCGGGGAGTATCGAGAATTACTACCAAGAGATCGGCCGTGCCGGAAGGGACGGGATGAAAAGCGATACCCTCCTGTTCTATTCCTTGAGCGACTTGATCGTACTTCGCCGTTTCGCCGAGGAGAGTGGCCAAAGCGAAGTGAACTTGGAGAAGCTAAACCGGATGAGACGGTATTGCGAGTCCGACATGTGCCGCCGCCGTGTCTTGCTCAGTTACTTCGGCGAGGAGGCGGACCATGATTGCGGCAACTGCGACGTGTGCAAGAACCCTCCGCAACGCTTCGATGGCAGTGTCTTGATACAAAAAGCGCTGAGCGCCGTCATCCGGACCGGCGAGCATGTAGGCATGCAAATGCTGATCGACATATTACGTGCCTCCGGTCGGGCGGAACTCTTGGAGAGAGGATACGATAAGCTAAAGACGTACGGCGCCGGACGGGACCTCTCTTATAAGGAATGGAAGGAGTACATTTACCAGATGATCCAACTCGGGTACATGGAGATCGACTACGCCGCCGAGCGTGTCTTGCGGATGACCCCGTTAGGCAGGCGTGTCCTGTACGGGGAGCAAAAGGCCCAGCTCGTCATCTATCGGGAACCGGATGAGCTGACACGCCCCGTCCGGAGAGGTGAGCGGAAATCCTCCTTCAAAGCCCAGCCGATCCGGCCGATCCGGTCCGCCTCCACGGACGAGACCTTGCTGGACTCCCTCCGACAGCTTCGCAAGCAAATCGCCGAGCGAGAGCATACGCCGGCTTATATCATCTTCTCCGACGATTCCTTGGAAGACATGGTGGAGAAGAAACCGGTCACCTTGGACCAGTTCAGCGACATCCGGGGCGTGGGGCAAATCAAGCTGGACCGGTACGGGAAGGTGTTCGTGGCCTTGATCCGGTTCGTGCTGAAGCTACCGAAATAAGAAGAACACATGTTAATGTTTTTAGCTCCTAAATGGAAATATAAAAAAATCACATATATTTGTCTACAGTTATTAAGCACAATGCCCCATATTCATGATAGACAAACATCTTTCTCTCCTCACCCACCTGCTCTGTCTGTGTTTTCTGGCAGGATGCGAGAATGAGTATTTCAAAACGGGGAGTATCCATATCCAATTGAAGAAACCTTCCGGATACGCAGATATCTCCTTGGCGAATATCCCGGTCACACTAATCAATCAAAGTATAGGCTGTGTCTACACCACGACCACCGACACAAATGGACTAGCTCTATTTGAACTAACCGCTGGCATATGCGCAATCTCCGCAAATCAGGAAACCACGACTGGCAACAGGGATTATATATTGAGTGGTAGCCTCTCCAATATCCAGTTCGAGGCCAATGGAGAAGAACGATCCGTGGAAATACCTTTGGAAGTGTCCGAACGAGGCCGTCTGCTGATTAGCGAGATTTATTTCAGCGGTTGTCTCTGGCCTGACGGGAAAAATGTCTATAACAAAGATCAATACCTCACGTTGGTCAATAACTCCGATGACTTGATTTTCCTAGATGGCCTATGTATCGCACAAGCAGGACCCGTAAGCGTGACAAAGCCTTCCGGATGGATGCTCCATACCGATATGAAAGAAATACCTTTATTCATGATGTGCTGGGAGTTTCCGGGAACGGGAGCCGAATATCCCATTCAACCGGGGGAGCGACAAACGATAGCGATTAACGCCATAAACCATACCAATAGCGAAGTGGGAGTTCCGGCCTCGCTCGATTTATCCAGCGTGGAATGGGCTTTTTGGGATCCTATCTTGACCGGAAGCCAAATCTCCGCCGGTGTAAAACCTCTAAACTTGGTATGGCGTGGCACCGGTTTCTCCTATCTGTTTTCCATGAACGGCCCGACGATCCTCTTGTTCCGTCCCAAAACGGACTTAAGAGAATGGATCGCCAATCCGGATCACATCCAAAAAGAACCTGAGAGTTTCAATACGCTAAAATACCTCCATATACCCGCTGATTGGGTGCTGGATATCGCAAATTTCGTCTCTTCAACCTCTACGGTAGCTTACACACGTATCCCATCTTCTATGGATGTGAGTCCGGGTATAGCCACGTCCGGCGGCTCCGGCCTGGCAATGCGTCGGAAATATGAGCAAGAGGGGAAACGCTTCCGCTGGAAAGATTCCAATAACACCGCCGAGGATTTCGAGAAAAGTCCACCTTCCTTAAAACGGTAAGCCTCTATGAAGATCACTATCATTCTATATATGATATCACTATCTGTCTATGCCTCACGGTCATGGGCTCAACAAGAGAGCGCATGGGCTTTATCCGCCAATCCTGTCAGCATCAGCTATGTGCCTAAGGACAGCGCTATGGAAGCTGGTTTAAGTTATTTGATCCATCAAGCCGCCTTACCTGCCAGCGACCAGCCGGATCAAACACAGACCTATAGGGCTTATGTATCCGGTAACCGAAAGCTGGGTCTGCTTTGGCTGGCGGGTGGTATCGATTGGTCGCAAAGCCTACTGGAAGGGAGAAAATGGAATTTATTATCGCAACCGGACTATCTGATTACGGCCGGCGATTCCTTGGGAGAGCCACAACGCATCGAGAAATACAGGATCTACGGACAAGCGGCTTACGTCTTATCCCCGAAAATCAAGGTCGGGATAGATGGAGACTATACAGCTACAAGCAACGAAGATCGCTCCTCTTACCATATCTACCATGGGATGGCACACTTAATCCGGATATCAGGAGGTGTCGTTTACGAACAAGTACGCAGACGTTTTGGAGCCTCGATCCATTATACCCATCGAACAGAGGAATTAACGTATGATACGGATAGTAAAGATAAACTTTATACATTTCCTCTGGGGTATTGGCTTCCGATGCAAGAATTATCGGGAAGTTTCCTGTTTCGCAGCCAAGGAAAACGCCTAGGTGTTTCCTTGCAAACGGAAACCCTAAAAGAGCATTGGAGTCTTTTCCATGATCTCTTCTACGAGACCCAGCAATTAGCGGACAATCCAAATAACTCCGGCAACTTGAGAGGCTGGGAAGAACGGCTGCATCAAATCAGTTACCAAGGTCGTTTTACCCGAACGAATAAATCGTGGACGCATATCTGGTCGCCCACAGCCCGATTCAACCAAACTACGGCCAACCGCATATTACAACGGAATCCCACCACAAGCTCGTCTGCCATATGGACTACATTCGCCACCTATCGCCTAGCAAGGCAACGGATGTTATCTACCCAACTAAGTTACGAGGCGACAAAGAATGATACTTCGGGCGAAAAGGTATCCACATGGCAAATGACTGTCGGATGGAATCGTTTGGAAAATGATTTCTACATATATCCTTTTACGGTCAAACAATATACAGGACTCTTCCACGGAGAGATCGCGTTTCTTCGACAAATCCGCCTACCTAAAGAAAACAAGCTAAGTATCCGCCCGTCCGTGTATATCGTGTCGGGCTATGGCACCGAGATCAAATGGGAGAAGGAAACGCAGAAGGATGAGAATGGCTCTGCAGAAATCAAGCTAGAGCAGAACATGCAAAAAGTGAACGAGGATTTTATTGCTCGCACGGCAACCCGTCTGGGTATCGGTGCGGAAATGGAATATCGGCATCCCATTCATTCCGCCTTATCAGCGGGATTTCGTTTAATAGGTAGTCTCGAACAAACGACAAGTCCTCAATCGCCCCTCGGAGGGGGCGGAAATCTCAGTATTGTCATCTGGCTATAATAGGTCTTAATACTATGCGTTACTCAACTTTGTACAAAACACCAATAAAGATCGTGACGATATTTCTCTTATTGTCATCACTTCATCCGGGCAATTACCTTCACGGGCAAAAGCAACCGGATACTCTGTCCTTTTATTTACCCAACATTTTGGTAACAGCCATCGAGTCTAAGACTCCGGGTACGGTTTCCTTGCTTCCTGCATCAACATTAGAACACACGCAACCGATCACGATCGCTGATCTGACACAATTATTACCGGGAGGTCTCACCAATAATTCTGGGGTGACAGACGCACAATATTTCTCAGTGCGGGAGGTTTCTTTAAAGAACGGGGTAAACCAATTTCATAAGAACGCAGCTATGGGTGCCCAAATATGGGTAGACGGCTCTCCTCTTCATTTCAACACCGGCATCAACGAGCCTTACGAAGGATATGATGCCCGTTTTCTATCTCTCAACCAAGTGAAAGAGGCGGAAATCATCCGGGGAATACCTTCTGCCCGGTACGGAAACTTAACAAATAGCGTATTATTACTCAAGACTCATCAAGGTAGAATGCCTCTCTCCACCAGCATACGTTACAATCCGAAACTGAAACAATATATGCTTGGAAAAGGCTTCTGTATCTCCCCACAAGGCCATACGCTCAACCTGTTAGCGGACTATACCAGCCAAGGCGATTTCCATACCGGCGGCATACGCTTGGCAAACCTTTACCATTGGTTGCCCGCAGGGAAAAAACTAGAATTAAGCCTTACTTACACCTCTCGCATAGGAAAGGAAAAGCAATTCGTCAACGAGCAGAATCATACACAAAGACAACGATTGGATCAGCGATTTTCCATACAAGGGGAATGGCAACCCGACCGACGTTGGCTCAAGAAGCTGTCTCTGAGAATAGACGGTTCCCTTCAAAAAAGCAAACAAACAAAGAGTCAGGTCAACAATGCCTCTAGCCAGCTTTATACAGACCAGAAAGAGAGCGGCGAATGGGAAGCCCGTGTTTTATCCTCAAACTACATGTACACATTAGTCAATGAAAGCCGACCTTTTTATGTAGAAACCGAGATGCTGGCGTCTACCTTATTCCCTCTACGACAAGGGAGGGATATCAGCTTAGTAGCCGGATTCTCATACCGTAGTGAGGGTAACGAAGGGCGAGGCAGGGATTTCGATCGGCAGAGGCCTCCTTCTACATCTATCCGTCCCCGCTCATTCCGGGAAATCCCGTCCTTGCATACGTTCGGTGGCTTCATTGAGGCCACATACCGGACTTCCAACCTCCATGTAGAAGCCGGATTAAGAAATCAAGGATTGAAAAGCCGGGATTATGCCTTAATCTATCAGACAGAACCTCGCCTGAATCTCTTATGGTCTCTCTGCTCCTCTCCCTCCGGCTATACATTGAGTTTAAAAGCCGGGATCGGATGGATCAGTTTCATGCCGACATTGGATAAACTCTATCCGGAAGCTACTTATAATGATAAGGTCTCTTTCTATTATAATGATAGCAATGAAAGTGGAAACACCCTTGGTATTCTCACGACACATGCCCCCGGAATGGAACGAAATATGAAATTAAAACCTACCGTAAATCGAAAGATAGAGGTTGGCCTTATAGGGAAGACTCCGGCCATCCGACTAGACATGACCGCTTTTTTCGAGAAACAAACGGATGGCTTTTCCTCCTCGGCACAATATATTCCATTCAGCTATCGGGAATATGATTATCTACCAACCGCCCAACTTCGTCCTGAATACAAAGATGGACAGGTATGGGTGAACGGTAAGGCTGTCCCTTATCAAGAGAAATATAGTTACACGCCGGTATCTGTACCAGTCAATACACTCCATAGGAAGAAACATGGGATCGAGATGGTAGCGGACCTCGGGACTTTCTCACCCTTGCGTACCTCCCTAATCGTAGACGGGATTTGGTTATATGTACGAGAAAAGAATACGGCCCTTAACGGGATCTGGCCGATCCAGTACACAGATAAAACAGAATACCCCTACGTAGGTTTTTACGACAAGCAAGGCGGACCGGGAAATGAAAGTCGTTCGGAGATCATCTCCACGAACTTCCGTTTCATCACCCGCATCCCCAAAATCGGACTGGTCACTACCCTTACGTGGCAAATGATATGGCTCTATAAATATCGTACGCTCTACAACGGTAGCACTGGCGAGAATGTATGGCCCCTATATTGGTGTGGAACAGACGGAATCATACATCCGTTCACCGAGACACAGAAAGAGGATCCAGCCTTCGCGCCTTTACTCTCCACCACCGCACCGGAACGATTCCTGCCAAACTCTTATAAACCATATGGTATGCTGAATATCCGGGTAAACAAAGCTTTCGGAGAGCACATCACGCTGGCATTCTTTGCCAACAACCTCGCCGATTTACGCCCCACTCGCTATTCGGCCAGCACGAGATCTTACCTTCAACAAAATACCCAGCCTTTTTTCGGTCTGGAATTACAAATAAAACTATGACATCATGAAAACAAGCATACTTTACATATTCCTACTGTCAGTCCTTTACGCCTGCGACTCCCACTCTCTTCTTCCACCCAAGCAGCAATTGGATCAGCAAATAGCGCAACTGAATGATTATTCTTTGTTGAGCGGTCCCTTGAACGACCAGCTATGCGAAGAGATAGAAACCCATGCCCAAGAAATAGGGAATGACTCGCTTTTGCTGGCAACCCGCCAAATCATATACACCCGCTATTGCAGATTACAGGACACGGCCCATGCGAGAATGCTACTCGACCGCATGAAACCTTATGCCATCCGCATAAAAGACAAGCACCTTCTCATGAATCACCTGCGTATGGCATTTCTTCACGCACAGACACGCCAACCCGCAGAATGCGAGCGATGGATAAACGAGGCACGAAAATATGCATATATAAATCCTCAAAACTGGTATATCACGGCGGCTAGCGCTTGTCTTGAATGTGGATTATATCCCCAAGCACTCATCTATGCGGATTCAGCATTGGTGAACTTGAAATATAAAGTGATAAGCTCTCCTCACTTAGTAAAAGCTATAGCATTAAGCCGTACGGGAAAGACCGCCGAAGCGGAGGAATGGACCCAACGATGCATTACCGATATCCGCCACTTTCAGGCGAAACACCAAATACACACGATCAGCTATCTGCAATATCAACTCTTCATGGAATACGCCGTCTCTCTCCGGAAACATGGAAAAAACAAAGAGGCACTATCCGTATTGGAGGAATTAGACAGAGTCTCATTCAATAATGTCGCCACGCCTCTCTTGAGGAACAAAGACAATATCGAGGAATATAAGGTGCGTGTGGCACGTATGTTGTCCGAATGCCATTATGCGACCGGAAATCAATCGGAAGCCATCCAACAGGCAAACCGGGCAGACTCCCTACAATCCCATTATGCCCAAGAGCAAATGAACATACGCAGAAAGATGATCAGCGAAAGCCTGCAAAACGAACTATTATCCACCCGCTTAAAAAGTCAGAAGGTGGAGGCGGAACAGGCACGGCTCATCCAGTATATCCTTACCGGAGTCATTATTTTGCTCATGGCTATCCTAACCGGAGGATACCTTTGGTGGAGAAATCATCGCCGTCGCCTACGCCAGTTATTCGATTTATTGATAAGCCATCATGCGGCTTGGTTGCTAATACACGATCCGCTTCCGCTAATCTCCCGGCCACAAATAAAGTTACCAGATCATTCAGAGGCAAACACCGAGGTCACAACAAAATCTGATAATCTCCTATATCAACGAATCCTATCAGTTATGAAAGAGCAAAAGCCTTTCTTAAATCCTAATCTCGACCTTGTGACCCTCTCCCGTCTAGTGGGTACTAACCGAACACAACTATCCACCACCCTCAATAGGCAGACGGGAATGAACTTTAGTCGTTGGCTGGCTGAATACAGGGTACACCACCTCCTTTCGCTCGTCGCCCTACGTCCCGACAGCGACATCACCGCACTAGCCTCCGAATCAGGCTTCACCTCCCGAACCTCCTTCTTCCGGCAGTTCCGGCAAGTCACCGGACTTACGCCCAACCAATACAGAAACGTACGAAAAGAGACCGGCAAATAATCTGTTAAAGTACGTGTCTAGCCTTTGATGCAGGGGCTTTACGGCCTTTGGTGTACCAGATCGTTCGGATCAAGTTTCAATACGTTCGCATCTTTTCTCATCCCTTGATTTACCAAATGGGACTGTCTATATTTGACCTCGCAAGTCCCTCTTATGCGGGTTACTTAAGACAGTACCAATATGGAAGAAAAGCAAAAGCCATCCCTAATCGAACGCAGGCTATATGCCCGCATCTTACAAATCATGGAGGATAAGAAGCCTTATCTCGATCCACAGTTCAATTTGTGCCAGTTGGCCAACCTCGCTTGCACGAACCGTACCCGGCTATCCTCTACCTTGAACAATCAGACGGGTATGAACTTCAGTCGCTGGCTGGCTATCTATCGGGTAGAGTACCTCATACGGGAATTTTCCAAGTGCCTCACACAAGAGCCGCAGGAGTTATACAAGACGGCTGGGTTTACCTCCCGTACCTCTTTCTACCGCCAATTCAAGGAGGTGACGGGCAACACTCCCATCGAGTACTTCGCCAACCTATATTATAACAACGTAAATGATTCAACTAAATAAATAGCGATATGAGACATTTTACACTCCTACTCTTATCCGTTTTTACTGTCTATCAAGCCAAGGCGGATATATTGATCCCCTTAGACAAATATCCTACGGGGGAAAAACGTTTCAACTTACAGATCAACGGAAGTCACGATACCAGTACCCCTTGGCTCTCCACCACGTCATTTGGCGTGGATGAAGATGGACAGATGGGAAACCCGGAGAATTGGACATCCGAACAAATCGACGAGGACAATCACTCGGTAAGTCACCGACTCATCATGAACAGTATTTCCCTGCGCCTCTCCTATCGTGTATGGGACAATCTCAGCCTGTGGGCAGGCATCGGTACCACCAACTTCACCCACGAGGAGACTTTCCGAGATGATGACGACCTAAGCAGTACCATCTTCAGCAAGAACATGGTACCCATCTACAGCGGAGGGCTAGGTTACGGCTATGCCTTCACCGACCGCTTTTTCATGTCTACCCAACCCGGCGTGCGCTATGCCAACAGCGATAACATGACCACCGAGGTGTATTACCAAGGCAAGACCATCCCCTTGCGAGACCTCAGCCTCAACCGCCGTTACCTAGAGTGGGCCGTGCCCGTGGTGGCCGGATACGCACTGGGCAATTTCGTGCCCTATGCCGGGATCCTCTACAAGGACTACACGATGAAAGACCGGTACGAGTTCACCAAGACATATGCCGGCGAGGACTATACCGTTCGTATCGACGAGACCTTCCACGCCCGTCACAAGCTGTACGCTTTGGCCGGGGTGAACTATTTCCTCGCTGACAACATCTCGCTCGGAGTAAACGGAAGCTTCGGCAAGAGGCAGTCCGTACAGTTACAATTCAATATCAGTTTCTAAACCTCTTAAACAGATATATACATGAGAACGACACTCAAAGCACAAGCGATACGGCTGATCGCCATATTTTTGCTTATCTGTGCCTCTACCACCACCGTCAAGGCACAGATCAGCCAACATCCCGAACTGTATAAGGTGAAAGAATTCCACAATATGGATAAAGACGGAGGTGCCTATTACTGCTTCACCGACGCACAATACTACCAAGGGAAGCTCTACGGGGTCTACATAGATAATAACGGCCCCTCATCCATACGCCTCATCGCTTTCGAGGTGAACGGCGAGACCCGGACAATGGAACAATCCACCGTTGGCGACACCGGTAAGAAAATGATCTTTCTCAATGATTTCGGCGTATACCAAGATGCCGAGATCATCGTATACCGCAATCGCTTCTACGTGCTCTGGAAGAATAATACCAATGGCCAGATATGGATCGGCGAGGTGGATATGAAAAAGGGAGAATACAAGAAAACTCGTATGCTCGATGACGGGAAAACTTACGCCAACTTCGCCGCCACCATCTACCGTGACAAGATCTGCGTCATCCTACACCGCCGCACCAACAAGAAACTGCAAGTCTACCAATACGGCGACCCCGAGCTGAACAGCGGCTGGGACTGGTGCGGCACCGTGCGCAACGCCGGACACGATAATATCGAGCTAAAAGGCTCAACAGGCATATCAATGGAATACGATCCCGACGACCACTGGGACGCCACCTCGTGGTACGGCTACGACGACACCGAGAAAAAGAACGTGGAGAAACTCATCATAGGCCGGCTCAAGAGCGGTACCTTCGAGGCATTCAGCTACAGCGGCGAGTATGGCAAGGATAACACATGGCCCTCCAACTGGGAAGAATACGCACATCACGACATAGGACGCTCGAAGACCTTCTCGCTCAAGCTCATCCAAGCCGATATAGAAGGCTACGCAGCCGACAATACCAGCGGCTACAAAGCTTCCTCAAATCCCCTGATCTTCAGCTACTGTACCTATGATGGCAAGGGAACGGGCGAACACTTCCTAAAGAAATTCTACCCCGGCAGCAACAGCTTCGCCACCGACGCACCCATCTACACCGACCTGCCCTACGGCTACACGGTCGTAGCCACCGCAGCAGATCCTACCACCGAGACAGCTCCCGGCGGAGGGCTCTACTACAAGCAATATATCTACCTGCTGCGAGGTAACCAGACTCCATACCATTGGTACAAGCACGCCTACATCGCCTCCATCCGCTCCAACGAGATCGTGGAGAGACGCAGTTCCTTCAACGACGAGAAGGCCCTGTTCGGCAACAGCGAGCTACGTAACCTCGTGCGTCTCATCGGCATCATCGAAGGACCACCTCCAACGATAGTGGATAATAACGACTGGTTCAAGGATCTCGGCGTAGCCTCCAGCCTCTCCTTCACCATGGGATCGGGCACCAGCAACTCCGTGAGTCGGCTCTACAAGAGCGATCTCAAATGCTCCTTCGGGCCGCATACGGACAAACTCACGGCAGCATTCGGCGGCGGATACTCCTTCCAGAAACAACACGAGGAAGTAACAAGCCAGTCCGAGTCCATCACCGTTACCTTCGAAGCAAACGACACAGCAGACTACCGGGCCATCGCCCTCTACTCTGTACCCATTCTGACCCGTTGCGACCTAGAATACCTCTCCCCCACCCGGAGACAGAGTGTACGAATGCCCATATTCAGCTATACTTACATGACACGGCAGAGTATCAAACAAGTAGAAGTGCCTCTCGACCTAGAGCCTTTCCGCATAGACAATCCAAGCAAACTTGGAGACTGGGAGGCCCGTGAGATCCTCACCATGACCGCCAGCGAGCCAAATGTCAGCAAGTCCGTCAACTTCAGCCTCAACTCCGAACGGATCGACATGACGCTGGAAACCAGCGGCACAATCTCCGACAGTCAGACCAAAGGTGCCATCAGCCTTATGGATTTGAAATTCCCCTTCTTCCAACTGGAGAACCAAAGTTCTTGGGAATGGACAGACCAGACCACGGCGACAACCTCGCAGGGTATCAGCGCATCCTATTCGAAGATACGACGCACGGACAAGCACGTCAGGCCGGAAGAGACAGCCGAGTCCTTCTCATCCACCCTCTATCTGCTCACTGCCGAGAAGTCGAACACGCTCCGTGACCAGTACTACCCCAAGCTACTCGAACGGAAGATCAGCTTCGGCACCGACACCTTTCCCTTCATGGTAAACAGCGACAAACCCTTCGTATTGGCGTGGGACATCAACAACATCACCTATGTACGAGGTGACGTGAGCGCCACTGGCAATGAGGAGGTAACGACCGACGAGCCCCTGTCTATCCGCTTCCTCGACGGCATGCTTACGGTAGATTGCCTGCCGGGAGCCACCGTCAACGTCTACAGCATGAACGGCACGTTAACCGGTCACCAGCAAGCGGTATCCGGAAAAGCAATCTTCAGCCTGCCCGGACACCTGTACACCGTGGAGGTCGTGACCGAACGTTACCGGAAAGTACAGAAAGTAGTGAGATAATACAGTTAGAAGCCATGAAGACAAACCTCCTCCAGAGAAAACGCCTCCTAACGGAAGAATCGAATCGCTGTTATCTGTGCGATGACCCTGTCTGCACGAAGGCATGCAAGCCCGGACTAGATCCGGGCCGCTTGCTGCGGGCCTGTAAAATGGACAACCTAGCGGGAGCTATCCTCCGGGCCTACCGGATGGAAGCCTGCAAGGATTGCGACGGGCATCCTTGCGAGAAGGCCTGCCTTCGCGGACGAACCGACCGGGCGATATCCATCACCCAGATCGTACGGCAATTACAAGATATGCCAAACCCGACGGATAGTTCTCCCCTCACTTCGTCTCCGGACTTGGCGATCGACTTTTGTGGTGTCCGCTGCGCCAACCCCTTTATACTGGCCTCCTCGCCCGTAGCCCATAATTACGAGATGTGCGTCCGGGCCCTCGAAGCCGGTTGGGCCGGTATCTGCTTCAAGACGATATCATTCTATCCGAGCCATGAGGTATCCCCCCGCTTCGACCAAATGGAGGTGGATGGCGTGCCTTTCATCGGATTCAAGAACATGGAACAATTGTCGGAAGCCTCTGTCGAAGAGAATTTCGATACTCTCTATCGCCTCAAGCAACGCTATCCTGACAAATTAATCATCTCCTCCATCATGGGACGGACAGACGATGAGTGGACACGGCTCGCCCAATACTCCACGCAGGCCGGGGCCGATATCATTGAGTGCAACTTCTCTTGCCCACAAATGACGCAAGAAGGGATGGGCAGCGACGTAGGACAAAGCCCGGAACTGGTACGCCGGTTCACCGCCGCCACACGCCGGGGTACCCATCTGCCGATACTAGCGAAGATGACACCGAATATCGGGCAGATGACACCCGTGGCGCTCGCCGCCCACGAAGGAGGAGCCACCGGGATAGCCGCCATCAACACCATCAAATGTATCACCCGTATCGATGAGAAAGCACTTACGGCCCGGCCCGTTGTCTGCGGACTGAGCAGCGTGTCCGGCTATTCGGGGAAAGCCGTGCGCCCTATCGCTCTCCGGTTCATACATGAGCTGGCGAGCGATCCTTCTGCCGGCAAGATGCCTATCAGCGGGATAGGCGGTATAGAGACTTGGCGGGATGCCCTCGATTTCCTGCTACTAGGCTGCACGAACCTACAGATATGTACCGCCGTGATGCAATACGGCTTCCGGATCATCGACGATCTATGCGAAGGGTTACGACTGTTCATGCAAGAGAACGGATATAAAACCCTATCCGACCTCATAGGTATCGCTTTACCGAACATCGTACCCCCCGAGAAACTGGAACGTACGCAGATACACCGCCCGACAGTAGATAACAGCCTATGCCTCGGCTGCGGACGCTGTTTCGTTTCCTGTAACGACGGTGGACATCAAGCTATCCGTTTCACCTCTATGCGCAAACCGGTGATAGACGAGCAAAAATGTGTCGGCTGCCATCTTTGCGCATTAGTATGCCCAACCTTCGCCATACATTGACAGGATGAGGATCGAGACGGGACACCTTATTCTACTATCCATACTTCTTCTGTGCCCGCTAGTCCATTCAGACCTGCGGGCACAAAAGAAGACACCCGTCACACGAGCCGACTCCATCATGCGGCAGGTAATCCATCAAGCCCCCATCTACGAGCACGTCCTCGAGAGCTATGAAGCGGAGACCTACGTGAAAGGCCGTACGCACGTTCCCCGGAAGAACAAGCTGCTACGATACGCCTATCTGGTCTTCCCGATAGAGCGTCATCCCCGCGATGCCTTCTTCGAGATGAGTGGCCTCACCCGCTACGACGCTCCCAACCATTATCGCAACGAGATTGTAGCCATCAACAGCAGCCATCTCGCCGCCGGAAGGCATTACAAGGAGATAGCCTCGTTCGTCAACTTGAACGTCTACTCCCCCACGATCTACAATAAGGGAATGATCATGCCACTCTCGCCCGATGCTTTCAAATATTACACGTTTCGGCAGGAAGGCACGGACACGATCTCCGGCATCCCTGTGTATAACATCCGTTTCACCCCTCGCCAATGGAGCCAGAAACTACTATCCGGAAACCTGTACGTAACCGACGAACTCTGGACCATCGACCGTATCGAGATACAAGGGCACTCCTCTTTCTCCGAGTTCAACCTAAGCATACGTTTCAACCGTGACGAGAAGCATTTCATCCTCCCGGAAGAGGCTGACCTGCAAGTCTGCTACCATGCCCTAGGCAACCGGATAGAGAGCGACATCCACGCCGCTTTCCGCTATAAATCGATCTCTTGGGTAGAGGAAGACCATGAGAGCAGGAAATTATACTCGCTCGATCAAACCCAATACTATACGATCACCTCCGACACACTCTTCTTCACCGCGGATGCCTACTTATGGGTATCAGCGCAATAACAAGTTCGGCCTTCGCATGGGATTTCGCCGAGCATTTCCTACAAGACTCCTTCGCCTCCGGACACCAAATGGTACGTAGGGGCTTCTCCGCCTCCGCCGTATCCAACAATAAGAGCCTGCACGATTTCTACAATACCATCCCCGTACAGACCGCTAACCTAAAAGGCGAGACATGGAGTGCTTACGGCGATAAACGTCTGAACCAAAACAGGATGGAGTACAACGAAGCCGATGATTACCGGCATATCCGGGTCACAGAGAAGCACCCTTATTCTTTGGAGAAAGGCGATAGCTACGAGCGGGAAACGAAGGTATTCTACCAAGTCGTGACTGCCACCTGCGAGTCTATCGTAGAAGTCTGGAAAGCTTACCAGAATGCTTTGGAAGGATCAGGCGAGAATATCTTGAACGAGATCCCTTCCGAACGAGACGACCTGCCCCAGTTCGTCTACGATCGTTTCCCGGTAATCAAGGATTTCCCGATCCCCTTCGGGACGAATTTGGATGACGTCCCCTTGGAAGCTTCCGTCGCCGACCGCAAGGATGAGCTACAGCTGATCGTACAAGAGCCTTTTACCCGCAACTTTATCCGGTCGAGGGTAGCCAACTCCTTCATGTTCCTGATCGGCACGCCGATCCATAGCAACCGGGACGGTGTCATGACGTATGGCGGTCGCTTGAACGTCAGCATGATCAATTGGCATAAGTTCGGGAAAGGGAAAGGCATGATCATGGAGCCGGGCGACATCGCTCATTGGGTATCCCCTACGATCTCCGGTTATTATATGCACGCCCCTTCCTCCTCCTACACGATCAAGAACTGGAACGTGAAGGCGGGCGCCAATTATAACATGGATATATTCGTTTCCCCGAAACGTTTCCTCGGCCTGTATAGTTATTTCGAGATGGGTATAGACCGCCGTAATGACGAGACCCGTTTCTTGGTAGCTCCCTCGGTCGGTATCCAGCTAGGTTCCCTGATCGGTGTCCATAATTTCAATATGCCGGGATGGTTACGCATCCCGTTGGGAATTATCCTCCCCTTGAAATTCGCCGTCACTTGCAATAAGGTGGCCGGCCGTCCGGTAGAATGGATCAGCAATATGGAGGTGGATATATTGTTCTAGGAAACACCTTGATTCATGCCTATATAGGTAAGAGGCCACATGGATATCGGCGTAACCCCTTACCTGTATAGGCACTGGGCCACGCCGATACTCGCGTAGTGTCATACGTATATACGTGTGATCTCATCGATTTCGCCGAACCCGATCAAGGCGTTAAACAGACGGATCCGGGTATACTTAGGCAGATCCTCTACCGGGATATCCTCGGCCTGTACCAAGCCTTTATCCAATAAGTAAGCACGCATCGTACCACATAACAAAGGGCGTGCGGGAGTGATCCAAGAGGTGCCATTCCAAAGGGCGACATTACAAATGGAAGTATCGGTCAGCAAACCGTCACGGGTTATCAAGATATCGTCATGTCCCGCTCGTTGGGCGAATAAATCATTTAGGCATTGACGATCCGTACTCTTATAGGAATAATCGATCTCATCGCATGTAACCAATCGCAAGGAATGAACCGGACGCATACGGTAAGGAACGTATTCTACCTTTAAGACCTCGCAGGTATATTCCACCCGGCATTTGGTACGTTCTTGATGAGGCCCCGGATGAATATAACCCGCGAGATCAATTTCTTCCCTCGCTCCGAATAGCTCCCTGCGGGTACGGTTCATCCGGGCATTATGGTACGGAAGGTTATGTATCCGTCCCTTCTCGATACGGATCGTCTCCACAAACGGACTCCCAGATAAGGTCTCAATAGATGGGCACATATACTTTTTGTTTCATTTCGTTATACTCCGATCTCACCTCACTTTTAGAGGTGATTCCCCCACCGCTCTTGAAAATAAACGAACGGGGAGAGACTTGTTCCATAAAACGGATCATCACGGCGCTGTCTAAATCTTGGCCGTCAAAATACCCCATCACCCCCGTATAGAAGCCCCGCTCATAGGTTTCCGCCTCGGCGATGATCTCCAAGGTCTTTTTCTTGGGAGCGCCCGTGATGGAGCCGGCAGGCAAGAGGCTGAACAAAATCTCCCCGACATGGCCGTTCCATCCTTCCGGCAACCGGCCTCTTATCTCAGAGCTGACCTGCAACAAACTTCCGTTATGCGTACGCAGTTCATCAATATAACGATACCGGGGAACACAAACCTCGGAGGCTACGATACTCAAGTCATTCCGGATCAAGTCCACGATCGTGGCATGCTCCGCCGCTTCCTTGGGATCATCGAGGATACGTCTCCGGGCATCGGGCAGCGTAGCGTCGATCGTACCTTTCATGGGATACGAATAGATGAGACCATCCCGCGTCCGCACGAATATCTCGGGCGAGAATACCACGAAACGATCCCGCATCCAAAGCTTATACATCGCCTTGGAATGGTAAAAGATATCTTTCAAGGAGAGGTTCGTATATACCGGAGTAGCGCATGTCAAGTTCACCAAATAAGAATTACCCGCATGGATATGCCGGGCAACGGTCTCGAACGAATGGGCATACTCCTCGAAAGAAACATACGAGGGTTGCCATTCAACAGGTTCTCCGGATATAAGATGAGAGGAATCCCGCAAGTTACATTCGTGATTTATATTCGTAAAGCCGTTCAAATCGTACAATAACTCGGAGGGAGCGATCTCTTCCGGACTCTCCACGTAGATCCGCTCTCGTTTATAATCAATGATAAAAAGGAAAGGCCGTCCCGCTTTCCCCATTTCGTTCATGCGGAAGACGGCCTCTTCTTGCGTGTATTCGGTCATTATACTAAAAATCGTTCTGTCAAACCACCAAACGCATCGATACGGCGATCCCGGAAGAAAGGACACCCACGACGCACGTTCTCACTACGGGTCTTGTCGATCTCTATCACACGTACCTCCTCTTCGTCATTCGGGAATACGGTTAATAGCTCACCTTGGGGACCGGCCGCGAAACTGTTTCCCCAAAACCGGATACCGCCCGTTTGTCCCGAAGGGTCCGGCTCATGCCCGGTACGATTTACGGAAATGACCGGGAGTCCGTTCGCCACGGCATGTCCCCGCTGTATGGTCACCCACGCACCCAGCTGACGGTCCTTCTCTTCCTGCGTATCGCTACTTTCCCAGCCGATAGCGGTCGGATAGATCAACATCTCGGCACCACGCATAGCCATCAAACGGGCTGCTTCCGGATACCATTGATCCCAGCAAACCAACACACCAAGACGCCCCACAGAGGTATCGATAGGCTCAAAGCCTAAATCACCGGGGGTAAAATAGAACTTCTCGTAATAAGCGGGGTCATCCGGGATATGCATCTTGCGGTATTTTCCGGCGATCGTACCGTCTTTCTCCAAGACGACAGCCGTGTTATGGTACAGGCCCGGGGCACGCTTCTCGAAAAGGGAAAGCACCAAGACGATACCCAATTCTTTCGCCAAGGCACCGAAGGTTTCCGTCGATGGGCCGGGGATCGTCTCCGCCAAGTCAAACATGCTCGTATCTTCCGTCTGGCAGAAATACAGGCCGTTATGCAGTTCTTGCAAGACGACCAATTCCGCTCCCTCCCGGGCAGCCTTACGGATATTTACCTTTAGCTTCTCTATATTCGCCGCTCTGTCAGCGGTATTCTTTTGTTGTATTAATCCTACTTTCATATTTAATATTTACATTGATTAATATCCAGTTGTAGAGACGGGGCGTGCCCCGTCTCATCCCAGCAAAATGATATTCTCAATTACCATCAGACAGTGGTGAGACGGGGCACGCCCCGTCTCTACAACTAGGTATTATCATAGACTATGTTATTTATTCGATAAAACCTTCCGGATACTGCATCGTTACGCAATGCAGGGAACCGTGTTGCTTGATAAGCGGAAGGCAATTGATACCCACGATCTCACGGTCCGGGAACGCTTCCCGCAAAGCCGCTTTAGCGATCTCATCTTTCGGTGAGTCATAGAACGGAACCAATACGGCCCCATTCATGATCAGGAAATTAGCGTAGGTAGCGGGCAAGCGCTCCCCTTCCCATTCCACCTTATCGGCCATCGGAAGTGGAATCAGACAATAAGGCTCACCATTCGCCCTAGTAAACTCCTTGATCTCCTCCTCCATCGCCTTCAGTTCCTCATAATGCTCGTCTTCCTCATCCTCGCAGCGGACATAAGCGAGCGTATCCTCGCTACAAAAACGGGCGAGCGTATCCACGTGGCTATCCGTATCGTCCCCGGCTAAATAACCGCTGGTAATCCAAAGGATACGATCCAAGCCAAATACGTCTTTCAAATAACGTTCTAATTCCTCTTGTTGCAAATACTCATTACGGTTTACGGATGCCAGACACTCAACGGTAGTCATCAACGTACCTTTCCCATCCGATTCGATACTACCGCCTTCCAGCACGAAAGGTTGCATATTAGCGGGCACCACCTCGTCGGAGAAGGTCTTCATATGACAAAGATTACGGGTAATCAAATTATCATGATTGGCGGCAAACTTCATTCCCCAGCCATTGAACACGAAATCATAAAGCATGGGCGTTCCCTCATCGAAGACGGAAATTCCCCCGTGATCCCGTGCCCACGTATCGTTTGTATCCATCTCACGGAAAATGATACGGTCGTAATCAACCTCACCCAATTGTTCACGTACGGCGGTCTCGTCCGGACAGACAATCAATAACTTCTCTCGCTTGATCACTTCCTTGGCGATAGCCACGAAGCAAGGAATCACCTCGTCCAATATCGGGGCCCAATCCGTATTCTCATGCGGCCACGTAAGCTGCACGGCACTTTGCGGATACCATTCCGCAGGTAATATCACGTTATGTTCCATATTTGAATTGTTTAAATTGTTTCACAAGCACGATCGCTGTCACGATCGCCGCCACCGTGTCGGCGATAGGCATACTGATCCAGACACCGAGAGTTCCGAATAACGGGGGGAGGATGATTAAACAGGGTATCAAGAAAAGCATCTGCCGGGTCAAGGAGAGAAAGATCGCTTTCTTAGACATGCCGATGGAAAGGAAGAAGTTAGTCGCCACCATCTGGAAGCCCACGATCGGGAATACGGCGAAGACGATGTGCAGGCCATAAGAGGCGGCACTGATCAACTCCCCGTCACTCGTAAACATACGGACGATCCACGACGGCACCAACTGGCAAAGCAAGAACCCCAGCGTAGCCACTCCTACCGCCCAGCGCATCGTCAGCCGGGTCACGTCCGTCACCCGGGAATAGAGTCGGGCACCATAATTATAACCGGCTATCGGTTGCATACCCTGATTAAATCCCATGATAATCATCACGAAAAGAAAAGCGATACGGTTCACGATACCATAAGCGCCAATCGCCATATCTCCCCCATGCTCTTTCAATCCCCGGTTGATAAGGATCACGATCAAGCAGGAACAAAGGTTCATCAAGAACGGAGATAAACCGATCGACAAGATACCTTTCACGATCTCCGAGCGCAGCCTATAAATACCTTTCTTGAAATGAAGGAGTTGCTTTGGTCCCGAGAAATGAATCAACTGCCCGGTAAGCGAGATCACCTGCGAGATCACCGTCGCCCAAGCCGACCCCTTTATACCCCATCCAAACCCAAAGATAAACAACGGATTCAAGGCGCAATTGATAACGACCGACGCTAACGTAGCATACATCGCCATCTTTGGGAACCCAGAGGAGCGCAAGACCGCATTTAATCCCAGATACATATGCGTAACCACATTGCCATACAGAATAATCCGCATATAATCACGGGCATATGAGATCGTGTTCTCACTAGCACCGAAAAAGTACAGCACGGGATCAAGCAAGAACAGGAAAGCGATCGTGAAAGCGACACCCAGAACCACATTTAAGATCAACACATTCCCCAACACCTTATTCGCCCCCTCATAATCTTTCTGCCCCAACTTCACGGCAACCAACGTAGAGGCGCCGACTCCCACCAACGAACCGAAGGCGGCCGCCAAGTTCATCAACGGAAAGGTCAAGGCTAGGCCGGAAATCGCTAACGCCCCCACTCCATGGCCAATAAAAATACTATCGGCCATATTATATAAAGAAGAAGCTGTCATAGCGATAATCGCAGGAATCGCATATTGCGTAAGTAATTTACCGATAGGCTCGGTCCCTAATACCAATGGAGAATTTTGTTTTGTCATGCCGCAAAGATACGGATATTTCGATTTATTTTCCTACTTTTGTAAGGTATAACCTTATGAATCTAATCAAATGGAAACAGAGAAACAGTTGATATCCCATTTATACCAAAACAAAGAAAATGGAAAATGGATAATACAAACCAACGATGAACATCAAAGGGGTGTTGCAGAAATGGCAACCTCCTATTCTGGACTGTTCGGACTTCCATCTTGGGGGCATACGCTTGGAATGCTTCACGACAAAGGAAAAGAGCGTGATGCATTTCAGCAATATATCCGCACGACAAGCGGTCTACCTGTGACTGACGAAAAATCGTATGGAGAGCATCATCATGCGTTTGTAGGTGGAATATTGGTAACGAACCTTATGGGGAAGAGTGTATTCAATCTTCTTGCCAACCAGATAATCTCTCATCATACAGGCCTACATGATTATATAGATGCGGAGAGCGTCATAGAGAAAAGGCAACTTCCCGAAGAGATAAACAAAGGGGACATAGCTCTGAATATACCCCAGTTGAGAGAAGAACTTCTTGAATCTCCTTTTTCTAAACTTAAGGTGGACATGAAGCATTTTCATCACCTTTCCCGCATGCTTTTTTCCTGTCTTGTGGATGCCGACAGACTCAATACAGAGCGATTTATGGATGTAGAATCGTGGAAAAAACGGGGATGCTCGTCTACACTCACTGACTTATTGCCAAAATTGGAGGCGCATTTACGTGAACTGCAATTGTATGCACCCGATACAAAAGTGAACCACATTCGTAAGAAAGTACAGGAACGATGCCGTAAAGCTTCTTCTGAAGAGAAAGGATTCTATAGCCTTACGGTACCAACGGGAGGCGGAAAGACTCTTTCATCGTTGTTGTGGGCCATGAAGCATGCTGTAAATCACGGTATGAATCGTATTATCATTGCCATCCCATACACTAGTATTATTGTGCAAACGGCAGGCCTCTTGAAAGAAATCTTCGGCGAAGAGCACGTACTGGAGCATCATAGTAACTTTAATCCTGATGAGATAAAGAATGAAGAGGTACGTGAGAAGGCAAAGCTGGCCACGGAAAACTGGGATTATCCGATTATCGTTACGACCAATGTTCAGCTGTTTGAGTCAATGTTTAGCAACAAACCGTCCGATTGCCGTAAATTGCACAATATCGTGAATTCAGTTCTTATTTTGGATGAAGCGCAGACATTGCCGACTGATTTCTTACAGCCGATAGTGGATGCACTTAAAGCATATCAGAAAATATTCGGAGTGTCGGTACTGTTTACCACTGCCAGTCAGCCGGTACTTAGCGGACTGATAGAAGGAACTAATCCTAAGGCCAATTTTCAGGGAATAGACCATATTACTGAAATCATACCGAATGAGTTTGCCCTGCATGACAAGCTCCGTCGTGTGAAGTTAGTAATAGACAACACAGGAAAGACATACGATGAGATTGCCGCCAAAGTTGCTATATACAATAAGGTATTGTGTATCGTAAACACCCGAAAAGATGCCAAGGAACTGTATGACCGTTTACCAAATGAAGGAATAAAGCTCCATCTATCGAGAATGATGTGTCCCGCCCATATCAGTGAAACCATACGGAAGGTCAAGGTATTGCTGAAAGATAAATCACATCCGATTGTCAGAGTAATAGCTACCCAACTTGTAGAGGCAGGGGTGGATATAGATTTCCCTGTTGTATTTCGGCAAGAATCAGGTCTTGACTCTATTTTACAGGCAGCGGGGCGTTGTAACCGTGAAGGAAGAAATACTGTTGGTACCACATTTGTGTTCAGTCTCGCCGCAGAGAAACGTATTCCATTTGGGGCAATGAAGGCTGCAAACAATGCACGATTGAATTTGCCTGCAAATAGTGATTGGTTTGACCCTTCTACGATGACAGAGTATTTTTATCAGTTGTATTGCAGGAAAAACACGTTTGACGATAAGGATATGAAACATTATCTTTATAACCCTAATGAGTTATGTTTTGAAACGGCATCAAAGAAGTTCAGATTGATTGATGATGATTGTATGAATATCATTGTAAATTGGGGGAACAGCATGGAGCTTGTGGAAAAACTGAAAGAATCTGGCTGTACCTATCCCTTGATGAAGCAACTGGCTAAATTTACAGTAGGCGTTCATAGTTCCGATTTTGACAAGTTGGTCAGCTATGGTGCTATTGAAGAAGTATTAGAGGGTATCTATGTGTTGACAGACAGGGTACAGTATGACAAAAATACGGGTCTTAGCCTTGACAACCATTGGATGGAAGAGCTATTAATGATATAAAAATAAATGAATAATATGGACTATACAGATAAAGAATATTGCTTGGAAGTATGGGGTGACTGGGCTTGTTTCAGTCGCCCTGAATTGAAAGTAGAGCGTGTGAGCTATGATGTTATTACACCTTCTGCGGCACGTGCCATTTTTGAAGCAATACTTTTCAAACGCTATGCCATGCGTTGGCAAGTGACGAAAATAGAAGTTCTTAATCCTATCAAGTGGACTACCATCAGGAGAAATGAGGTAGGAGCATTGGCGGGTAAGTCCTCAATCTTTATTGAAGATAAACGACAACAGAAGAATTCTTTGCTTTTGCAAGGTGTGCGCTATCGTATTCACGCAAAGCTGGTTTTTATTCCGGTAAAAGATCGACCAAAGGAGGCTTTTATCAAACATCAGCCAAGTGATGATGAGAATCCGATGAAATATTATCAGATGTTTGAACGCAGAGCATCGCAAGGACAATGTTTCACCCAGCCGTATCTTGGTTGCCGTGAGTTTGCTGCAAATTGGAAGTATATTGATAATACGGAACAACTTGCCCCTCCTTTGGCTGAAGATAGGGATTTGGGTATCATGCTTTATGATATGGATTTTGAAGGGAATGTACAGAAACCTAATGCCATGTTTTATCGTGTAAGAATGGAGCAAGGTGTGATTGTCGTACCAGATAAAGATAGCGAGGAGGTGCTGAGATGATACTAAAAGCATTGTATGATTATTACCATCGGAGTGGTAATTTACCCACTATGGGAATGGAGTTAAAGGAAATAGGTTTTATCATCGTTATTGATAAGTGTGGTAATTTCTTACGTTTTGAAGACAGGCGTATAGACAAAAAGTCTGCGCAACAGTTTCTTGTTAAGAAGAGTGTAGGTCGTTCAAGTGCCCCTGTTGCAAACTATTTGTACGACAATAGCCAATATGTATTTGGTTATTCCGACAAAGGGGACATGGAAAGCATGCGCAAGTATTTTGATACATTCAAAGCGAAGGTTGAAGAAATATACGACATGTTTTCAGATAATGAAACCATGCAGGCTGTTTATGCGTTTTATCAACAAGAGCCTTCAGATATAGTTGAAGCCATGCAGAATGATTCTCTTTGGGATGATATAAACAAGAATCTCAATAAAAAATATTCCACTTTCTCTTTTCTTATAGAAGGAGATACGGAAATAGTGGCTTCTAAGCGCAAACTAATAAACTTAGAATCGGGTGGTAATGATGTTGGTGGAGGTCTTTGTTTAGTAATAGGCAAACATTCAAAAACCGTAGAGGTTACAACCGCTACAATGATTCCGGGAAGTCAGGCTACAGCTAAACTTGTCGCTTTTCAAGTCAATTCCGGATATGATTCGTATGGTAAGTCAAAGGGGCATAATGCTCCTATATCTGAAGAGGCTGAATTTGCTTATACTACAGCATTGAATCATTTATTGCGTTCTGATTCGCATAATAAATTTATGGTAGGTTCACGCACATACCTGTTTTGGGCTTCTTCTGATAGTGAGGCTGCAAAGAAATCTGAAGATAGTTTGTTTGCTTTGTTGGGGCGTACAGAAGAAAACGATGATCCTAACATGAGCATAGAATTGGTGCGACGTACATTCAAGTCTATCTATAACGGAGTATTGTTCGCAAACAAAGATGACAAATTCTTTATATTAGGTTTGGCTCCCAATTCAGCCCGAATAGCGGTGGTGTATTGGAATGAATTGCCATTGCGTGAGTTTGCCGGCTTAATCAGTAAACATTTCGCAGATATGGAGATTGTTGATACACGTAAAGACAAGAAACCGTATGTAGGATTACATTCCATCCTCGGAAATGTTACTCTTGGAGGGAAGTCAAGCGATGCTACGCCCAATCTTCCAGATGCTGTAGTGAAAAGCATCTTCCAAGGACTTCCGTATCCGGCTTCTCTGTTTCAGGCTTGCATTCGCCGCACACGTGCTGAACAATCAGTCAACATTGGTCGTGCAGCCATCATCAAGGCTTATCTTAATCGATTAAATGATAATAACAACAATAAAAAACTCGATATTATGTTAGACAAAGAAAATCAAAATCAAGGGTATCTTTGTGGAAGGCTGTTTGCTGTATTAGAAAACCTCCAATATGCAGCAAATAAACAAGATACTATTCGTTCAAGTTATATGAACGCTGCTTCAGCAACTCCATCAGCTGTATTCTCGACAATTCTTAAATTGTCAAATAGTCATTATAGTAAATTATTAAAAGATAAGAAAGGGCTTGCTAATTTTTTTGATAATCAAAAGAAAGAGATTATAGCCTTAATACACGATTTTCCAAACACATTAGATCTGAATGATCAAGGACGATTTTTCCTCGGTTATTATCATCAGAAAAATCATAGAGAATACAAAGAAACAGAAGAGTAATAACAAACAATTAAAAACATATAGTTATGTCAGAAATTAAAAACAGAATCGATTTCATTTACATCTTTGATGTACAGGACGGTAACCCGAATGGAGACCCAGATGCAGGTAATCTTCCTCGTGTGGATGCCGAAACAGGTATGGGGCTTGTTACAGATGTTTGCCTTAAACGCAAAGTACGCAATTATGTGCAAGTAGCAAAATCCGGACAAGTTGGTAACGATATACTTGTTAAATCCAAGGAATTTTCGGGCGAAGAGGTTTTTATTAACGGAGAAATTCGTAAGACGTATGAAGACCTTGGTATAAAACTTGAAAAGGGAAAAGCCCCTGCTGATAAAGTATCTACAGGTAGAGAAGCTATGTGTAAACGTTTCTTTGATGTTAGGACCTTTGGCGCTGTCCTTTCAACAGGAGCGAATGCTGGACAAGTAAGAGGAGCGGTTCAGATGACGTTTGCCCGTTCAAAAGATATGGTTGTTTCTGAAGAGCATGCATTAACTGTATGCGCAGCTCGTGATGAAGAAAAAACATATGAATCGCAGGTAGGAATACAAGGACGGAAATTTACCGTACCTTACGGTCTCTACATCTGTCACGGCTTCATTTCTGCCAACCTTGCCCAACAAACAGGCTTTTCAGAAGAAGACCTTGCGCTGTTCTGGGAAGCCCTGAAGAACATGTTCGATATGGATCGTTCGGCTGCACGCGGATTGATGAGTGCACAGAAATTGATTGTTTTCAAACATGATTCTGTATTGGGTAATGCCCCTGCCAACAAACTATTTGACTTGGTTAAGGTAGAGAAGGTGTGCGATGGAGCACCACGTTCATTCGGTGATTACCATGTCACGATAGACAAGGAACATGTCCCATCAAATGTTACTGTAGAGGAACTGATATAAAACAAAAGACAATGTATAGCGAAGACGATATGCTCATGTTGTCGGGGATTCAGCACTTCAGGTTCTGTCCCCGGCAATGGGCTTTGATTCACATTGAGCAGCAATGGGATGATAACCGTCTCACCATAGAGGGACAGATTCTGCATAAACATGTGGATGACCCGTTCTATAGACAGAAATGTGGAGATCAAATAACATTGCGTGCAGTGAATATCGCTTCGCGTGAGTTGGGGCTCTATGGCATTTCCGATGCCATAGAGTTGCTACCTTCTCCATCTTTGGAAGATACGATCTTGCATCCTAAATATCCAGGACGTTGGCGACCGGTGGCTGTGGAGTATAAGCATGGCAGACCCAAAAAGGATGAAGTGGATGAAGTGCAGTTGGCGGCACAAACAATGTGTCTTGAAGAAATGTACGCAATCCATATACCCTACGGTGTGTTCTTTTATGGAGAACTTCGTCATCGGATAGAGGTGGCTATAACAGATGAGTTGCGCAATATCGTCAGACAATGCGCCAGGGATATGCATGAAATATTCAGTAAGGCTGTTATCCCAAAAGCAAAATATGAACGACATTGCGACAAATGCTCATTGAAAGAAATCTGTATGCCGACGATAGCCAAGAATTGTACCACGGTAGATACTTACCTCAATAAACACTTATATACATGAGAAAATTGTTGAATACTTTGTATGTGACGACACCTGAAGCCTATCTGAGTAAGGATGGGCAGAATGTCGTAGTATCAGTCAAGCAAGAGGAAGTGTTCCGTATTCCTGCGATAAACATAGAAGGCATTGTGACGTTCGGATATATGGGCGCAAGTCCGGGCGTGATGAAATTGTGCAGTGACAATAGCATATCACTTACATTCCTATCTCCTCATGGCAGATTTATCAGCAGGGTACAGAGCGCAACGAAAGGGAATGTACTGTTACGCAAGAGACAATATCAATTGTCGGATGATGAATCCTGGTCATTACATGTGGCACGACTGATGATTGGTGGTAAGATTCAAAACTATCGTAATATATTAAAGAGATATATTCGTGATTATGGAGAGAATGAAAACATTAATCGGGCGGTACAAGTGTTGGAACATGCCAAGCGTGAAGCTTTGGCGACCCAAGATAAGACGACCCTAATAGGGTATGAAGGCATGGCTTCAAATGCCTATTTTGAAGTGTTGCCTGTTTTGATACTTAATCAGAAGGCTGATTTCCCGTTTCATGGCCGGAATCGCCGTCCTCCTAAAGATGCAGTGAATGCCATGTTGTCTTTTGCTTATACTTTGATTGCTAATGATACATCTGCCGCACTCGAAACAGTTGGCCTTGATCCATACGTAGGATTTCTCCATACACTTCGTCCGGGACGTACATCCTTAGCATTGGATATGATGGAAGAATTGCGAGCCTATCTTGGTGATCGTTTTGTCTTGTCGTTGATTAATAAAAGACAGATAACATCCAAGGATTTTTTGTTTCAAGGTGATAATGGGGTTGTTATGACGGATAAAGGGAAAAAGACATTTATTTCCGCATGGCAGGCAAGGAAAAGGGAGGTGATAATCCATCCTTATCTTAATGAAAAAATAGAGATAGGGCTTCTGCCTTATGTACAGGCCATGTTGATGGCAAGATATATCAGGCAAGATATTGATAATTATCCGGTATTTCTAATAAAATGATTTACGATTATGCATATTCTTGTGACTTATGATGTGGATACTACGAGCAAAGAAGGAGCTCGCCGCCTACGACATGTGGCTAAGGCTTGCATAGATTATGGCCAAAGGGTACAGAATTCTGTCTTTGAGTGTGAGGTGACAGAAGCACAATATTGTCTCTTGATTGAACGAATCAAGCGTATTATTGATATGTCTCTTGATAGCGTTAGATTTTATATTCTCAATAAAAACGAGAATAAAAGGGTAAAAGTGATAGGTGTTGAAACTGCTTACAAAGTTAATAATGCTCTTATCATATAATTTATGCGAATGTAGAGTATTACGAAAAAAGTAGTATTTTCGCACCCCTTAATAATTAGCAGATTAACCCGTCTTTAAGGCGATTGCAGCCATTAAGCTGAAATAAAAATGAGAATTCGCATATTAATAGGTCTAATTTATTGACTTATAATATGTAACTTTGCACACTGTCGCACCCCGTGTGGGTGCGTGGATTGAAACTTTTGTAAAGCGCAAGCTTTTTC
>ERZ506950.69-NODE-69-length-92482-cov-12.742813_pt1 | contig 92482 bp, 76 predicted proteins | sample MGYA00512897_ERZ506950 | MGnify/ENA metagenome assembly ERZ506950
GCCAACACTAAAAGTCTTTTTATTTTCATACGATACTTTTTTTGATTTGTTGTTTATTTGCCGTTACTATTGGCGATTATTCTGCAGAGTCACCTACTAAAGCTTTGATCTGAGCTAAATAATCATTGTAAATAGGTTCATTTACAGCCAAACTATTTTCAAGGTCAGCAATTTCTTTCTCCTTATTTGCGATAGCCTGTTCCTTCGATACAATTGAAGCAGCATTAGCTATATTTTCATCAGCAGCAGCAATAGCCTGTTTCTGAGCTAAAATCAACTGATCGTAATCAGCCAAGCCATCAGCTATACTTTGCAATGTATAGGCCAAAGAATTTTGAACAGAATAATTATGAGAAGCTTTGTTGTATGCAATTTGAGTCTCCAACTGTGCTTTAACGGCATTATCCATAGCAGTTATTAAAGTAGCGTATGCTGTAGCATTGTCACCCGAAACACCAGCCAATATATCATTCCAAGACTTCAAGTTTTCTTCGCTATTCGTTACACCTGTAGTAGCACTCTCAACCGCAGTTTCCAGAGGTTTTACGTAATCCCTTAAATTACCCTCCGCTATACGCAGTTCATTTAAAGCAGTATTTTTATCTACTTCGGTTTTAGCGTCATCAAACTTCTTCTGCGCATCAGTTACAGCCTTTGTCAGATTTTTATAAGCATCTGCAGCTTTTGCGTCTGTCAAAGCCTTATTAGCATCTGCAAGAGCAGCTTTATTTACACTTAAATTTCTTGTTTGATCAGTGATTTCTTTATTGATAGCATCTATATTAGCAGTATATTTGTAATAACCGCGAGAATATGCACTTCCAGTAGTAGCATCATCGTTTGTATAATTCACATTTTCTCCTTCAATAAAGTCTTGTACATAATAATTCGAAGTTAATCTATATATTGTCTGCATATAAAGAGATCCGTTCAAATTCGTATTTGCTTCATTAAAAGCCTGTATTGCATTTTTATTAGCAGTATATTTTTCATTCGAAATCTGATTAAGAGCAGTCAATTTAGCATTAGCTTCCTGAGCCGCTTTCTCAGCATCAGCCTTATCTTTAGTACTATACTTCTCATATTCTGCAATTAATGCCTGAGCAACAGCCTTATTTTTCTCCTCTTTAGCTATTGTTTCCTGATTGCTCAACTCCACTGTCACTAATTCAGCTTTCAATCTTGCCAAACCATTTTTTGCATCAATTAAATCCGTTCTATCTTGATTGATAGTTACCAGCAGCCCATTAGCTTTTCCTAACAAAGTTGTAATTCTTGTCTTATTGGCCTGATCTACGCCATCCAAAGCAGCAATAAGGGCAGCTTTAGCAGTTTCCAAAGAAGCTTTGGCATAATTCAATTGTGCTTCAGCATTAATTTTAGCAGTTTCAAGTTCCGCTTCCAAAGCAGCCTGAGCTTTCTCCAATAAGATTTTTTGTTGATCTGCTTGAGCCTGCTCCAATTCAGCTTGTGCTTTTTTATAAGCGGCTTCAGCCTCTTTTATTGCAACTTCAGCCGCAGTAATAGCTTTCTTAGCATCTGCATCCGCATTATTAATGTTCGCTAAAGACTCTAATTGTTTAGCTTTCGCCATACGGACAGCTTCTACCGATGCCGATTCGTCGTTGTCTACGCAAGCTCCCAGTGACAACGCACCCAGAAGCACTGCAACCATCATGAGTTTCTTTTTCATAATCTCAATTTTTAGTGTTAATAATATAATTAATTCAATATTAGTGTAATACCTTTATTTTTCTCTATTCTATCAAAATTGGCTATATTTGCCAATGGTTAACATACTTTTCAAAGAACCCTTTAATAATTGGGTATATTTAATTGTTCGAAGCAAATGTAGATATTATAATTATACTAAGCAAGAGTTAAGAGAAAAAAAATTAGAGTTTTTTGTATAAGTCTGAGTTTTAATGGAATCCAAGTAAAAAGAAAAAGCCTAAACAGCTTCTTCATACCCATATAATCATAAAACAAGGAAATATCCACGTAATATAGAACTGTGAAAAAAGCCCTCAACATAAAAGAAAATAAGGATATAATTATTTCACATATAATAATGTATACCATTATACACATGTCAAACGAACATCTTACAAGCCGCTAATATATAAGATGTTGTCACAAAAAGAATCTGCAATTCCCGGAGATATGGCCTTAGATTCACTTCCGGAGATAATAAAACAGACACCAACCGAATTGGATAACTCAAGTTTAGAAAGCGGATTTACACCGCTTGAACCGGTATCTTCACCCTTATGCCTTTCTTCATTAACATTGTTAACACCTTTTTCAGGCTTGTCTTATTCTTATGCGCCAATAACAAGTCTTTTGCATTTAAAGAACTTGTTATTCACATCTAAAGAACAAGCTTTAACTCTGTGTTAAAACAAAGCTTTTGAGGATAGAAATCTTACTCTTTAAAGATATTGATTTTCAGATGGTTTATTCTAAAATTCGCTTCTTCACCTCATGGATGGACTCTTCGGGGGAAAGCCGGGATACCTGCTTTTTTGTCAACTATAAACGAGGGCTTACACTTCCGAAAACTGGATTAGATTCCATGAGTAAAAGAAAACTTACCACCAAATTTGACGAAGAACCGTTCTGTTTTCATTCTTTTTGTTTAAAGGTAAATATTATAGTTTGGGCCCTTTGACACAACGAACTGGGTATACTATTCTCTTTTGTGTGCTATTGACATCGGCTTTACCTTCCCCTGGAGCTATATTCAATCTATAACAATCAGTAGCATTAATTGATTCATCTGTAAAATAGTCACCATAAGTTCCTGGCCAGTGCTCCGCTTCCGTTCCTGGACTATTATCACGCCAACCACTTAATGGCAGGAAAATACCGGTTGTAGCATTTAGGAACCACACACCATTCACTCCATTGGAGACTTTTTTCACATTTGTACATCTTGTCAGTCTTTCAAATTCATTGCGTGTAGGTAGCCGCCAATCATTTCCATAAGTTGTGGGATTCAGTCTGGCACACGGATCAATGTTGTTTCCATTATAGTCTTTTTTCCATTGATAATAATAGCCATATTCTCTATTGGTTGTCCATACATAGTTATTGCTCGCCCCGGTACTTTTTAAATTGCCGTCAGCAAATACCAATTTTGATAACTTTTGCTTATCATCATTGGTACATGCTTTTTTCGGATTGCTTAGATTTATGCTGCCTGCCGGAACGTTTATTCCGGGGCTTCTCTTAAACTGTATTTTCATTGTATAGCTCATACCCTCTTTCAATTGGACACTTTGGTTTGAGGTAATGTCTATATTATCCGCATTATTAGCAATTATATTTCCTACTGTCAGTTTGTCGAAGTGTACTGTTATTGTCCTGGCACTTGCGAAGGGAACCATTCGTATAGTGGTAGTCAGGTTGGTGTTTGGGTTGAATGAAGCTGTGTTGTTGGTATTAGCAGCCACTGCCGAACTTCCAATCACCCACGAGGTTGAATTACCTCCCTGCTTTACGTATACTCCTGTACACCCGCTTATGGTATTACTTGTGAAGCCTGTAACACTAATGCTTATTGTCAGTTTGCACAGTTTCTGTTTGAATGTTACCGGAAGGTTATAGTTAAGACTGTTTACATTGGCTATGTCTCCTGAATCATAAGTCATAAAGTCATTATTCATGTTTGAAATGTCTATTTTGGTGGTATTATAGGTATATGATGCCGGGATATCGCCCAATGCCGCAGTTGTATTGAATGAGTAGCCGATTACCCGTATCGTTCCTGACCGTGTGAGTAGTTTACCCTGCTTCAGTACAGGCGAGGAAGTACCATTTGATGTATAGTCAGCGGCTGATTGGAACACGTAATTGCTCCCTGATTTCCGGAAAACGATCAGACGAAAGTAAACACCTGTAGATAGATTGTTTGCACGGGTAGTTAGGGTGGAAAGGGTATCTTCCGTCAGTTCCATGGATGCGATTCTGGGACCACTATATTCCGGGGATTCTTTTGTGCGGGTATGGCTTAGAGTTTTTACCCCTGTCCATTCGGCAATCAGAGGAGCATTATGACGGGGGGGCATAGTACTGTCCGGAGAGTAAGCATTGTACTCACCATTTTCAGCCATACTGATGTTAATAGGTATTACAATGCCGGAATCCTTATCTTTTTCCTGAAGAAATGGATACTTCTCTTCTTGGGTGCATCCACTGACCCAGAAGCTGGATGCTGTCATTACCGCGATCCATAAGAGGTGTGCTCGCATAATAAAAAGTTTGTTCATTCTAAATTTGTTTAGTGAATAATCAGATCAAAAATCTCTCGCCCGGCTTATACATGTGTGTATAAGTCGGTAAAGACTGTTTGATACAACTTTTATTATGCGTAAGTTTGTGTATTACAATTAGATATAACGTCTTGGAAAATACAATCGTGTTTCAAAAGACGTTCGTTTTATGGAACACGATTTTTGCTTCCTACACAGAATGTAAGAGAGAGAGATAAAAGATTGATAATTAAAACAATGTGGAAATATTTGCACAGATGAAAAACACACCTTATCTTTGTTCCATAAAACGAACGTCTTTTGAAACACTCTATGATGGGTAATATGTTTGTTATTAATCTATTATAGACTTATTGTTTAGGTTTTCGGGGATTTTTTCTATTGATTTTATTTTTAATAGAAAAGGGACAAAGCCCCCCGACTTTGCCCCTTCCAATCTTTTTTCCCGTAACTAATACGAAGAAAACACCACTAATTAAAATTTATACCTTTGTGTGTCAGAAATTTCTTCCGGTGTCCCACCACAGGCGAGTGCCGCAATTATCGGCTCCACCCAAAGCATTTACCAGTTGAGTATATTGTTCCGGGTTTGTTGTTTTGATACCTACGAAGAAGTTCAGTCGGCGTGGCCCGATGCCGGTGTCTACTGTACCCTCACTCTGATTGACCAAAACAGGGAATAATTTCGGATAACCTGTACGACGTTGTTCTGCCCAAGCTTCTCCTCCTTCCGGATACATGGCCAGCCATTTTTGTGTAATGATACGTCCCAGTTTATCTTCATTGCTGGCAGCATCGTCCCATTTTGGGGTCAGCGTATTGACAGCTTTCACATTATTCTCCGCTTTGAAAGCATCTATGTAGTCTGCAGGTTTCTTCTCGCTTTCCAGGTAAGCTTCTGCTCCTGCAGCACCCCATTGGGTAAATGATGCTTTTACACCTTTTTCATAACAATCCTTGACGGACTCACTACTCCACCCCCTCAGAGCTGCTTCGGCACGCAGGAACCATATTTCGGCAGGAGTCATTAGTATGGCGTCGGTTTGCTGGGTGATAGTGCTTTTGGAATGTCCGTTGTAGTTCTGGTGATTGAAACCCGTTCCCTGGCGGATCCCTTTGTAAGTACCCTTGTAGTTAATAATACTTGTTGCGTCGGAGCCGGCTGCTTTATTAAAGTATTTTTCCAGACGGGGATCTTCATAGCCTACTAACAAGGACTCCATATTGGCGTTCATAAACACCTCGCCCCATCCAATATTGATTTCTCCGAAAGGGTTGGTATAGCCCGACGCTGTCGATACGGCTATCACCTCATCATTTCCTTCCAGCAATCCTTCTTTGTCTGTAAGGGATTTCTGCGCCTCTGCAACAGCCAGTTTAGAGTCCGCCATGGCGATGCGGACAGCCAGGCGCAAACGGAGAGAGTTCGCGAACCGGATCCACTCGCTGAAAGTGCGTTTTCCCTGGGGCATCAGGATATCGAACTTAGCAAAGCTCTCTATCTCCGGATTGGCTTTTTGATATTCACGTATCTTTGCGATACCTTCGTCCAGATCGTTGAAGAAAGCTTTGTAGGCTTCCGGTTGTGTATCGGGAGTAGAACCAGTTTTCGATCCGAATTGGGTGTAAACGATCGGACCATATAAGTCGGACAAACGGTGCATTAGCTCCACCTTCAATATCTTGGTGATGCCATAGAATCCTATATTGTCTTTTTCGTTGATTGTCTCAGATTTCTGGACTTCCGGCATGATGTATCCGTAGGTGTTATCCCATGTGGAACCGTTCCATCCGTCCATCATATAATAAGTGCTGTTGTTCTTCCCCTCGTTGAAGGGTTTGAAGTCATGCACGTATCCCGAGAATAAATCCGCTCCCAGATTTTGCATGGTCTGGAAAGGCCAGTTCTTACCGCTTCCCCAATCGTAATTGAAGTAGATTCCTTGCTGGATAATGCCCAGTGGAATACCATAATAGTTGAAATCCTGTTTCTTGCTATCGTTATCGAATCCCGCTTCGTTGGTATTGAATGATTCGAAAGAATCGGTACAGGCTGAAAATCCGATCAGTCCTCCTAAGAGTATACTTGCTATATATTTGATATTGTTTTTCATGATGAATCTCTTTTAGAATGTGAACTTAATATTGAAACCTAAGCTGCGGGTAGTCGGCATGCCGAATACGTCAATACCCTGATTATCGTTACCTGTTGAAAGAACAGCATCCGGATCGAACGGAGCTTTCTTGGAGATGAAGAACAGGTTGCGTGCTACGAATGACAACTGGACATCTTTGAAAGCACCGCCGGCTTTGGCCAACCAGCTTTGAGGAAGTGAGTAGCCTAATGAAAGTTCGCGGAGGCGGATGTTGGTAGCATCGTACATATAGTATTCCGTACATCCGTCACGTCCGCTGACTGCGGTATAAAACTTTTGCGGTTTCACTTGGGTTCCATCGACATTGACATAACCTGCATCACGGGCTTTTCCACTGTTCAGGCTGACACCTCTTTGGTCAAGTTCGGCCTGAGTCTGTGAAAGTACATCGCCACCGAAACGTCCGTCAATCAGGAAGTAGAGTGAGAAACCTTTGTAAGTGAAAGTATTGCTCCATCCCAACATAAAGTCCGGATTACAGTTTCCTACTTTTTCTGTATTGCCGCCACCGATAACGTTTGGAATCTTATCACCGTCTGCGTCTGCAGTGAACACCACTTTGCCATTCTTGTCACGCTCGAATGCCTTGCCATAAATATCACCGAATGAACCACCTTCTACCAGGCGCATGGAGTAGGAGGAAGAGAAACTTTCGTCACCATAAACAAATGTTTTCAGGTCCGGATGAAGCTTGATAATCTTGTTTTTGTTGGTAGAGAAGTTAAATTGAATCTTCCAACGGAAAGCGTCATTCATCACCGGAGTGGCTCCTAAAGTGATTTCTATACCTTCGTTCTGAATGTTACCGGCATTTACCATGTAGTATTTATACTCGGCACCTGCCGATGAAGGCAATGTAAATAACTGATTCTTGGTGTTGGTACGATAATAGGTGAAGTCAAAATCCAGTCGGTAGTTGAAGAATTTCCATTCGGTACCGATTTCATAGGAAGTACTCATCTCGGGTTTCAGATCATTGAAAGGAGCTTTAGAGTAAGTAACGATGGCACCACCTGCACCGATGATATCATTACTGCCCGGAATCGTGTTGCTGATGAACAACGGGAGATCGTTACCAACTTTGGACCATGAACCTCTGATCTTTCCGAAAGAAATCCATTCGGGGAGTTTCACTGTATTGTTCAGCACCCATGACAGACCTACCGAGGGATAGAAGAAACTGCTATGTTTGGTATAGGCCAATGTAGACGACCAGTCGTTGCGTGCGGTGACATCCAGATACAGGCTTTCTTTCCAACCTAACTGGGCAGTGCCGAACAGAGACTGTAATACTCTTTTTTGATTGATTTGTTCGTCGATATAAGCAGCCTGTGTCATTTTGATATTGGCTACGGTGAAGACGTTGGGGTAGTACAGTGAAGCTGTTTTGGAGTCCAGTCTCAAAGAATTGACATTCGTACTGTTAATGCTGCCGCCGATTGCGCCATTCAATGAGAAGTCATTCCATTTTTTGTTTATCATAGCCATGACATCACCGTAATACAATGTTTCAGTATGGTTCAAGTCAATATAACGTCCGTTTTGTCCTGATAGGGCAGGAGCAGTAGAAGCGTACATACGTTGTTGATACTGATCGTGTGTGTAATCGGCAGTACCACGAGCCTGGATATTCAGCCAGTCAGTGATTTTCACGTTGGCGGTCAGTGAAGCGATGGCGCGTGTACGTTTATCGTTGCTGTTGATGCGGTTGGTGATCCAGTAAGGATTCTGTTCCATATCCTGATAAGAAGTATACCAGTTCTGTACATTCATATTACGTGCCGGGTCAAACACTTCGAAGTTGTTTTTATATTCGGATAAGTCTTCACCTCTCGGGAAACCGTAGAGCCCCACCAGCGGATTCATATAATAACCACCGGAAGTCGGACGATTTTTGATTGTTTGTGTCATCAGGTTGACATTGGCGTCCAGCTTTAGATAGTCGTTAAAGAAATTGGCTGTTTCGCGGAAATTCAGATTGTGCTTCTGCATTTTGTTTTTCTCGACTATACCTTTGGCAGTGGTATTAGCATAAGAGAAGTAAGTTTGCATCTTTTCACTGCCGTTCATAAAGGATACGGAATTGATGGCTGTTACACCATTCTGGAAGAAATTATCTGCATTGTCATAATCTTTTAGAGTTGCCTTTTTCCCCCAACCGTTTTTTGCTTCGGGATCCATGGCATAACTGTTTTGGAATTCGGGCAGGCAGATGGCATGGTCTACAGTCAAGTTAGAAGAGAATGTGATTTTCTGGATACCGGCTTTACCCTTCTTGGTAGTAATCAGGATGACACCATTGGCAGCTTGTGAGCCGTAGAGGGCTGCTGCGGAAGCTCCTTTCAGGATACTCATGCTTTCGATATCATCCGGGTTCAGGTTGGAGATACCGTCACCGCCATCACGGTTACCTGCATCGGCAGTACCACCGATGGCTGTGGAAGCCTGTTCGTTGCTGCTATTCAGCATCGGTACACCGTCAATCACATAAAGGGGCTGGTTGTTTCCGCTGATAGAGCGGCTGCCACGAATAGACACTTTGGCTGAGCCGCCCAGTCCGGATGAACTTTTGGTGATTTGTACACCTGCTGTTTTACCGGCAAGGGCATTAATCATATTCGGATCTTTGGCGCGGGTCAGTTCGTCGCCACCTACTTGTTGGGTTGAGTAGGTCAAGGAGGCTTCTTTTTTCTTGATACCCATGGCGGTTACGACTACCTGTTCCAGTGCCATGGCTTCTTCCTGCATCTTTATGTTGAGATTTTGTTGTCCGTTTACCTGTATGTTTTGTGGATGATAACCGATATAGGTAATCGTAAGAATAGAGTTGCTGGGTACATTAAGGCTGAAGTTGCCTTCCATATTGGTGATGCAACCGTTTGTAGTACCTTTCTCCAATACATTGGCACCGATGATGGGATCGCCATTCTGGTCAGTAACTACTCCTTTTACGGTTACTCTGTCCTGCTGGGCTGTTGAGGCGTTATCGTTGTTTTTGGTCAGAACAATGTTGTGCCCTTCCATTACATATTTAATGTTGGTACCTTTAAATGCCTCGTCGAGAACTTCGGATACGGCTTTGTTGTCAGCCTGTACGTTTACTGTACGTCTGGTATCTACATTCTTTTTGTTATAGACAAACAGATATTCCGTCTGAGATTCAATCTTTGATAGTAATTCGCTTACTTTCAGACTTGAACGTGGTATGCTTATTTTAGCATTTTGAGAGTATCCATTCTCACTGTAAGCTTGGAATGCTACGAAAAAGAGAAGGAATAATGTGATCTTCATGGTTAACAATATTTGTTTTGAAACAAAATTTTTTGGGCATAAATGCCTTGGCAAAGAAATTTTTCTCATATCTTTGTAACGTGTTAAGTTAATAAATTGATTAAGGTCGATTTTTGACTGTTTCGAATCGGAAAGTATGGGGGTACTTTCCGATTCTCTTTTTTGAGAATAATGGACTTTCTTTTCTACTTTTTCATGCGTATCTGGTTTTTAATGGTTCGTACTAATTTAAGGTCTATATTGAGCTCTTTCCTTATTTCTATTCAATGATGATACTGTCTTTTTCTTCATTGATGCGGTATGTGAACTTATGATCCTTCTGAATGACTTTCAGAATATGCTCTATGCCATCCTGCTCTTTAAACTTACCTGTACAACGGTAGTTCAGTATTTTCAGATTTCTTACGCTTATGTTCACATTATAATATTTTTCCAGTTTGTTGAGCAGGCTGTTAAGCGGCGCATCATCAAAACAGTATAATCCTTCTTTCCATCTCAGATAATCGTACGAAGGTAAAGTAGTTTTCTTGTACTTTCCGTTGTATGATCCGAAGAACTCGTCTTTGGTCAGTCGGGTGATCACTTGATCACTTCCTACCGGATAGATGTCGACAATACCTTCAATCAAGGTCGTTTCAAATTCGTTACTGCCTTTGTAGGCGCAGACGTTGAAATGGGTTCCTACCACTTTTACCCGGTTTATTTCCGTGTTGACAAAAAATGGTATCTTTTTGTTTTTGGCTACTTCAAAATAAGCTTCTCCGTCCAGCTCTACGTTTCTTTCCTGGCGTCCGAAGTTGGATGCATAAGTCAAAGTAGACTTTGAGTTCAACCATACTTTTGTTCCATCTGCCAGTGTGATTTGTGCACGTTGTCCTGCTGGAACAGTTATGGTTTGCCGGTGAGCTGATTTTTCATATTGGTAATTCTTAAACAAGAACCCACAACTGACAGCTACGATGAGTACGGCAGCAACACGTGCACTCCACTTCAACATCGGGAGAATCCGGTTTTTTTTGTCTCTCCGGTTTATTTGTTTTTCATCCGTGAACAGAGCGATGTCATATAGCATCCGTTCTTTTTGAAATGCTTTCCGGTTTTCGGGAGATGCATCCACCCAGTTTAGAATTAGTTTTTCTTCTTCTTCGGAGGCAGTTCCTTTAAAATACTTGTATAGTAGTTCCTCTTCCATAAAATGTTTTTAGTTTATATATTGTCGGAGGCCTTATTTCCTCTTTCTGTATATATAACAGGATACTCCCGGACAACCCTAAAGGAAAATGAAGTTTTTTTTAGAAAAGTAGGGAAATAAGATAATCTTTGAGCTCAAGCCGCAATAATTTCAGTGCTTTAGTGATATGGAACTCTACACTCTTGATGGAAATACCGAGTTGTTCGGCTATCTTTTTATTGGGAGCATTGTGATAGCGGCTTAATATAAAGATGTGACGGCTTTGTTCCGGTAGCTGTTCAAGTGTTTTATATACAATGCGTTGTATTTCGGTGTTGAAGATCGATTCGGGTTCACAAGCTTCCAAAGTAGCAATGCGGAGGTCGAGTTCCCGCTGTTTGTGTGTGTTGATGGCTTCTTCGGCCCGCATACGTACCTGTTCGTGCTCAAGGTAGTTAAGAGATTTATTCTTGATGATAGTGAGCAATAATGCGTGGAGATTAGAATCTTTTTCCCATTTTTCACGGTTTTCCCACAGGCTGATCATTGCTTCCATCAGGATGTCTTCAGCTGCGGCTTTATTTCGGGTATATGAGTAAGCAAACGACAGAAACCTCTCCTGGTTTTCTTGGAAGAACCGACTGAATAGGTCCATGGTATGAAGACTGTTGTTGCTTGACATGAATAGATTTTAAAGGTTCGTTGGATTTTGTTATGACAAAGCAACATAAACTTTTTGGAATATCAAAATAAAAGAATGACTTTTATGCTGATTGCCGGTTAAAAAATAACCTGGCTATAAATAATAGCCAGGTTATCAATCTGTCAGTAAGGACAGGAATTATTTATTTTTTTTCCGGACGGGGTAACAAAACTTTTCTTGAAAGTTTGAACTTACCTGTCTTCGGGTCAATGTCGATCAATTTCACTTCGATCTCGTCACCTTCTTTGATGCCGGCTTCTTCTACAGTTTCAAGGCGTTTCCAGTCAATTTCTGAGATATGGAGTAGACCGTCTTTTCCCGGAAGGAATTCAACGAATGCACCATAAGGCATGATTGAGCGTACCTTACCTTTGTATACTTCACCTATTTCGGGAACGGCAACAATACCTTTGATCAGGCGGATTGCATCATCGATTGATTTCTTGTTGGTTCCGGAAATCTCGATGCGGCCCACGTTGTCGATCTCCTCGATAGTGATTGTAGCACCTGTTTCTTCCTGCATACCTTGAATGATTTTTCCACCCGGGCCGATTACAGCACCGATAAATTCTTTAGGAATAGTCATTGTTTCGATACGGGGAGCATGATCTTTCAGTTCGGTACGTGGTTCGGCAATTGTCTCCTGGATTTTACCAAGAATATGCATACGTCCTTCTTTTGCCTGGTTCAAAGCACGTTCCAGAATTTCATAAGAGAGACCGTCTACTTTAATGTCCATCTGGGTAGCTGTAATACCGTCTTTGGTACCTGTTACTTTGAAGTCCATATCACCCAGGTGGTCTTCATCACCGAGGATGTCAGACAATACTGCATATTTTTCTTCGCCGGCGTTCTTAATCAATCCCATAGCGATGCCCGATACCGGTTTCTTAATCTTCACACCGGCATCCATCAGGGCCAGAGTTCCGGCGCATACAGTAGCCATGGATGAAGAACCGTTTGATTCAAGGATATCTGAAACAACACGTACTACATATGGGTAATCTTCCGGAATCATTCTCTTCAGTGCTCTGTGTGCCAGATTACCGTGCCCAATTTCACGACGGCCTACGCCACGTTGAGCTTTTGCTTCACCTGTTGAGAAAGGAGGGAAGTTATAGTGCAATAAGAAGCGTTCTTTTCCGTGAGCCAGAACGTCGTCAATGATTTTTTCATCCAGTTTGGTACCCAAAGTGACTGAAGTCAATGACTGAGTCTCACCACGGGTAAAGATGGCTGATCCGTGAGGTCCGGGTAGGTAGCCGACTTCACACCAGATAGGGCGAATTTCAGTAGTCTTACGTCCATCCAAACGTTTTCCTTCATCAAGGATACAACGACGCATGGCCTCTTTTTCTACGTCATGGTAATAACGATCAATCAGTGCACCTTTTTCTTCCAACTCTTCTTCGGAGAACTGAGCTTTGAATTCGTCACGGATAGCGTCGAAAGCATCCTGACGTTCATGTTTGTTTCTGTTTCCGGAAGCTGCGATGGCATACGATTTATCGTAGCAGGCATCGTGAACGGCTTTGCGGAGTTCTTCGTCGTTTTCTTCGTGACAATATTCACGTTTTACGGTTTTACCAACCATTTCAGTCAGTTCCATCTGTGCTTTGCAATGTACTTTGATAGCTTCGTGAGCTACTTTCATTGCTTCCAGCAATTCGGCTTCTGATACTTCGCTCATTTCACCTTCTACCATCATGATGTTTTCATAAGTAGCGGCAACCATGATGTCCATATCAGCTTTTTCAAGCTGGTCGAAAGTCGGGTTGATAACGAACTTGCCATCAATACGCGCAACACGTACTTCCGAAATAGGTCCGTTGAAAGGAATATCTGAAACAGCAAGTGCTGCTGAAGCTGCAAGTCCGGCCAATGCATCGGGCATATCAACACCGTCTGCTGAGAAAAGGATAATGTTTACGTAAACTTCTGCGTGGAAATTATCGGGGAATAAAGGACGGAGAGCACGGTCTACTAAGCGGCAGGTAAGAATCTCATAATCAGATGCTCTTCCTTCTCTTTTTGTAAAGCCACCGGGGAAGCGGCCGAATGCTGCAAATTTTTCTTTGTACTCTACCTGAAGCGGCATGAAATCTGTTCCGGGAACTGCATCTTTAGCGGCACAAACAGTAGCTAACAACATGGTGTTACCCATGCGAAGCATCACAGAGCCATCTGCCTGTTTTGCCAGCTTTCCCGTTTCGAGTGTGATGGTTCTGCCATCTCCCAACTCGATCGTCTTAACAATTGGGTTAATCATAAAAATTGTTTTATCTAATATCTTTCTTTCAAAATTCCCGCAAAGATATACATTTATTGCACTAATCTCGTGAAAATGAGATAAAAAGTTAGTGGGAATTTGATTTTTTTCAATTTTGGAGTGAAGAACATGGCAAAATGCTTTGACTAATCTTGAAAAGAAGTATATTTGCAGCTTGAAAAATAACACGCATATTATGAAAAAAGTAACGTTAGTAGCTCTTGTGGCTCTTGCTTTAAGTTCTTGTAATTCTGACCCTAAATTTAATGTGAAAGGAGATGTTTCGGGAGCAGATGGAAAAATGCTTTATCTGGAAGCTTCCGGACTTGAAGGAATTGTGCCTTTGGATTCTGTAAAATTGAAAGGAGACGGTTCATTCAGTTTTAAACAATTACGCCCTGAATCTCCTGAGTTTTATCGTTTACGGGTGGAAGATAAAGTGATTAATTTCTCGGTTGACTCTACAGAAACTGTCAGCATCAAAGCGCCTTATACAGACTTTTCGACTGCTTATACAGTAGAAGGCTCGGACAATTCTGCGAAAATTAAAGAACTGACTCTAAAACAGATCCGTTTACAGAAGAATGTGGATGCGTTGGTAAAAGCTGCGCAAGCCAATCAATTAGGTAACGATGTGTTTGAAGACAGCCTGGCTGTATTGTTGAAGAATTATAAGGATGATGTGAAAATCAATTATATTTTTGCCGCTCCCAATACAGCTTCTGCTTATTTTGCTTTGTTCCAGAAGCTAAATAATTATATGATTTTTGATCCTTTGAACAATAAAGACGATATTAAATGTTTTGGTGCCGTAGCCACAAGTCTGAACAATACTTATCCGCATGCGGTACGTTCGAAGAATCTCTATAATATAGTTATAAAAGGTATGAAGAATACTCGTACCCCCCAGCAAAAGACAATCGAGATACCGGAAGAAAAGATTGCTGAAACAGGTGTGATTGATATTGCTTTGAGAGATATGAAAGGTAATATCCGTAAACTCACTGATTTGAAGGGTAAAGTCGTTCTTCTTGACTTTACGGTCTACCAAAGTGCAGTTTCGGCTCCACATAACCTGATGCTGCGTGACTTGTATAATAAGTATGCGGGCCAGGGGCTGGAAATTTATCAGGTTTCATTGGACGCTGATGAACATTTCTGGAAAACTTCAGCCGATAATTTGCCTTGGGTATGTGTTCGCGATGAAAATGGAATTTACTCAACGAATGCAGCTTTATATGGCGTAAAGAATCTGCCGGCTCTATTCCTTATCAATCGTAACAATGAACTGAGAGCCCGTGGAGAGACGATAAAAGACTTGGAAGGAACTATCAAGTCTATGCTTTAAGTTGTTATAAATTAGAAGTTTTCGTTTAAATATGTTACATAGCATTACTTTTTGCTTGACGCATATCGTTTAAAAGGTTATCTTTGCGAAGAAATAATTGAAAAGAGGGTTCCAGCATGACTCATGTTGGAATTCTTTTTTGTTTTATATGACCGTTAAAAAATAAAAGGAGGAAAACATCATGGCTTATATGTCAGAAGAAGGTTACAAGAAATTGATGGCGGAACTTAAAGAACTGGAAACAGTGGAACGTCCCAAAATCTCTGCGGCAATAGCTGAGGCACGCGATAAAGGAGACTTATCGGAGAATGCCGAATACGATGCAGCAAAAGAGGCTCAGGGTATGCTTGAGATGAGAATCAACAAACTCAAAGCTGTAATAGCGGATGCTAAGATTATCGATGAATCGAAACTGAAAACAGATTCAGTGCAGATTCTGAATAAAGTAGAACTGAAGAATACCAAGAATGGTATGAAGATGACTTATACCATCGTTTCAGAAAGCGAGGCTAATCTGAAAGAAGGAAAGATTTCTGTTAGCACGCCGATTGCTCAGGGATTACTCGGCAAGAAGGTAGGTGATGTTGCTGAGATCCAGGTTCCACAAGGTAAAATCAGTCTTGAAGTAGTAAACATTTCGTTTTAACAAGAGGGCAGGTCCATGCTGGGGCTTGCCCTATTTTATATATATGGGATTATGGCAACAATATTCAGTAGAATCATAGCAGGTGAAATTCCATGCTATAAGGTAGCCGAAAACGAAAAGTTTTTTGCTTTCCTTGATATCAATCCGTTGGTGAAGGGACATACTTTGGTTGTGCCTAAACAGGAAGTTGATTATATCTTTGATTTGAGTGATGAGGATCTGGCTGCAATGCATGTCTTTGCCAAAAAAATAGCCCGTGCTATTGAGAAAGCCTTTCCTTGTAAAAAAGTGGGTGAAGCAGTGATCGGACTTGAGGTTCCACATGCTCATATTCATTTGATTCCTATTCAGAATGAATCGGATATGCTTTTTTCTAATCCGAAACTGAAGCTGGCAGATGAAGAGTTCGTCGCTATTGCTAAGACTATTAATTCTGCTTACGAAGCAGCCCAATAAAATTCTTCCTTCATAATATAGTAAAGGGACTGAACCTGGCGTTCAGTCCCTTTTTTTAGTTTTACGCAGAAATCAAATATAGTCTTCTCCTAATTTCATTTGTGCATCGTTTACATACTTGCGTATGGCATGTTCTTCGTCTTTTTTGCATATCAGCAATACATTGTCTGACTCGGCAACCAGAAATCCCTCTAATCCTTCTATTACAGCAAGCTTGCCTTTTGGCAATACAACGATATTGTCGTTACTGTTATAGATCATAGAATCGCATTTCAGAGTTACATTTCCTTGTTCATCTTTAGGCGATAAGTCGTACAATGATCCCCATGTTCCAAGGTCCGACCATCCGAAATCTCCTAAAGAAACATATACATTGTCGGCTTTTTCCATGATGCCAAAGTCTATTGAAACATTTGGGCATGCCGGGAAGTTTTCTTCGATGAAGGCTTTCTCTTCCGGTGTGCCGTATACATCTTTTCCCGGAGCCAGTTTTGATGCTAATTCTGGAAGAAGAGCTTCTCCTGCTTTGATGATTGTATTGACGTTCCACATGAAAAGTCCGGAGTTCCAATAAAATTCTCCACTCTCGACAAAAACTTTAGCAAGCTCCAACTCGGGCTTTTCCGTGAATGTTTTTACTTTGTAGAAATTATCTCCTTCCTGTTCTGCTATCTGAATATATCCGTATCCTGTTTCCGGGCGATTAGGTTTTATCCCTAAGGTGAGGAGCTTGTCGTATTTTGAAACAAAGTCCAGACCTTTCTCTATGGCGGCTAAGAATTCTCCCTCTTTCAGAATCAGATGATCAGAAGGAGCAACTACGATATTGGCGTTCGGATTTAAAGAGCGTATATGGTAAGAGGCCCATGCGATGCAAGGAGCTGTATTTCTCCTTGCCGGCTCTAACAGAATCTGTTTGGGGTCTAATTCCGGAAGTTGTTCTTTTACCAAATCTGCATATATCGCATTTGTCACAATAAGTATGTTCTCCGTAGGAATAATTTTATTGAATCGATCGAAGGTTTGCTGCAGCAACGAACGACCTGTACCAAAGAAATCCAGAAACTGTTTAGGCATTGTCTTGCGGCTAAACGGCCAGAAACGACTGCCGATACCTCCGCCCATAATTACGCAATAATTATCTTTACTTGTCATGATATTGACTGTTTTAAATGTTTCTGCTAAAATACAGTTTATTCTCTGAAAACCGAAGCGTTTATGAGATGTTTTATTCTTTTTTTCTCCTTTTTTTTATAAAACTCTTGCAGGTTCAAAAAAAAACCGTATCTTTGCACCGCATTTGAAACCAATGCCCAGATGGCGGAATCGGTAGACGCGCTGGTCTCAAACACCAGTGGATTCACTTCCATCCCGGTTCGACCCCGGGTCTGGGTACGAAAGATGAAGATAAACCCTTGTAAATACAAAGTTTACAAGGGTTTTCTATTTTTCTACTGAAACATTTAATCATTTTCTATAATCATATAAAACAACTTGTGCTGAAGAAATCTCTTACATATGGAATCATAGAGATTCCTTTGCTTAGTTTTCTTGGCGGAAAGCCAAATTTGACTTCATAGTGAGGATTGAAAAGATATAGTTGTTCATTCATAATCTGATATCCGGCTTGTTTTGCGATGTTTCTGAATATTTCAACGCTACATTTTGTCTGTTTAATATTTAGTAGTTCTTTTATAGTATCATCTTTTTCACCGCATAGTTTTAGTAGCCATCTACACAAGAAACGAGGAAGGAGATGTATAAAAGGCAGATGTGAGATAATTTTTCCTTTTGCAATCTGTTGATGTTCTTCGCCACATCCTACTTCCAACACTTTATCGGGGAGATATTCTATCTTGCTTTTTATATATGGAATGTAATAGTTTCTGCAGGTTTGCGCTTGTTCATTAAAATAGCGTTTACGGTCAATATGTCGTTCTTGCATTTCTATTATTGCTTTATCTTTTTAGAAAGAGCTATATTCTATTAAACAATTAGTTTTTAAACACCCTTTTTAGTATTTGTAGCCTCTGTACATTCCATGAAGAGCCGGTGAAGAATTATTAAACAGGTTCTTTTAATGGTTCGGTTGAAGCGTTCGTGCAATTAATTCCGCTCTAATTGGTTTTATTATATAAATAACTCATTCGGGAACTGATTTTAGCAAGTTTCGGGTTATTTTTCATTTGGAAACTTCGTACATTTGCTACGTACTCGAACAGAGTGAATGTGTCTGTGTTCCTTGTGCTTCGGATAATGACAGATAAATCAAAGAAACAAAAAGCTATTAATTTTCCAACGAAGAGAGAAATATGAAAAACGTTATTCAGATACAATACTACCAATCACCATGCGGGGAGCTGATATTAGGCTCTTACCAAGGAAAACTTTGCATGTGCGATTGGAACAGGGAAGGAAGGCGGGCATTAATTGACCGGAGAATGCAGAAACTGTTACATGCCGATTATGAAAAGAGTTTATCCGAAGTAATTGTACGAACAATAATTCAGTTGGATGAATATTTTGGCAGGAAAAGAACGGCTTTTGATATTCCGTTGTTCTTTGTCGGTACCGATTTTCAGAAGACTGTTTGGAAAGAGTTGTTGAATATCCCGTATGGGATGACATTATCTTATGGCGATTTATCGCGGAAATTAGGCAATCCCAAAGCTATTCGCGCTGTGGCTGCCGCCAATGGGGCGAATCCCATTTCAATACTTGTTCCTTGTCATCGCGTGATTGGCAGTGACCGTAAATTAGTAGGGTATGGTGGTGGAATTCCTGCAAAGAAGATATTACTTGAACTTGAACTTTCTGACAAAGTGTTTTTTTGAATATAGATGAAGTCACAGCAGGAACTGAATTATAATCGGATTGCAGATGCTATCCGCTTTATTAAAAAGAACTATCGTACGCAGCCTAAATTGGAGGAGATCGCAGAACATATCAATATGAGCCCCTTCCATTTCCAAAGGATGTTTAGCGAGTGGGCGGGAACAACTCCGAAGCGTTTCTTGCAATATCTGAATATTGAGTATGCAAAAAAGATATTGAAAGAAACCCATGCGACACTTTTTGATACAGCCTGCGAGCTTGGACTTTCGGGAACAGGGCGACTTCATGACTTGTTTATAAACATAGAGGGAATGACTCCCGGTGAATATAAAAACGGCGGACTGGCATTGAATATTAATTATTCGTTTGCCGATACACCGTTTGGTAAAATAATAGCAGCATCTACCGATAAAGGTGTTTGTCACATGGCCTTTGTCGATGAAGGAGAGAGGAGAGCTTTTGATCATTTGCGAAGTATATTTCCTAACGCTAAATATGTGCTATCACCGGACACGAAGCAGCAACATGCATTGTCTGTCTTTGATCGGGATTGGAACAGGCTGGAAGAAATCAAACTGCATTTGAAAGGAACGGAATTCCAGTTAAAAGTATGGGAAACTTTATTGAAGATTCCGGCAGGAGGGCTGGTGACTTATGCCGATTTGGCGACCAAATCCGGATACAATGGTGCTTGTAGGGCTGTCGGAACTGCTGTGGGGAAGAATCCGGTTGCTTTTCTGATACCTTGCCATCGTGTGATAAAGGCTACCGGCGAACCGGGAAATTACCATTGGGGAAAGATGCGCAAGAATGCTATTATTGGTTGGGAAGCTGCCCATAAGGATTTCCCGGACCAGTGATCTGTCACCCCTCTGAAAGCCCGGTCAGGAAAGTAGTTTTAGCTCTTTCGCTATTCTGCAAGCTTCAATGGAATTCTTTACCTGGAGTTTCTCCAGTATATTTTGCCGGTGTCGGCTGACGGTATTTTTACTTATGAATAGGGTCCGGGCAATCTCCTGACTTGTTTTCCCCGTATCGATCAGCTTCAATATCACCTTTTCCCTGTCGGATAAAAGGCTGCTGTAGTCCTGTTTTTCCAGTTCTATGGCCTGTCCGTTTGCCGAGTTGATGACCATGCAATTCATGGTAGGATCAGCCGATAAATTGTAAAGGCACAGGGCCAGCCACATGCTATTGCTTGAGTGGGTAGATACATAAAACATCCTGTGCAGGACAGGAACATATTTTCCGGAAGTATTACGCATGCGAAGTTTGCTCATAAGAAAATAATCTGCACGCTTTTTCGCAGGAATCTGTTTCAGGAAGTGATAGAAGCGGAGTTCCTGTACATACTTTTCTGACAGATCATCGGGATGAATCTGTTTAAAGATTTCCTTTTCCCATATTGATTCAAAATTCCGGCTTTCTCCACGTTTGGCTATACCCAACGTTTCGGCTGTTCCCCCATAATAAATGTAGCTGATGTTGGTATGCATATCGCTAAGCACAGCAATTGCATTTTCTATCCGTGCATAGTTGTATGCTATTTGTTTATACTCTTTTAGTTCTTCAGGCAGTTGTTCATCTTTGCAGAAAGGCTGTGCCAGAAACTCTTTGTTCAGTTTGTCAACAATGTCCATATCGGGAAGGGAAATGGTTATTAATAAGCATTGCAGGCTTAGATACAAGCTCTTACCTTTGCAAAGATAATCATAAAACATAGTTGTTGATGGAAAGTGAAAAAGAAAAAATGGGAACAGGCAGGCTGTATGATGCTAATTATGATACAGAGCTGATAGCCGAACGGCAGGCCTGCAAAGAATTATGTTATGAACTGAATCGTTTACGTCCTTCGCAAATAACTGAACGGGAAGCCATTATTCGTCGATTGCTTCACAAGACGAAAGAGCATTTTCTGTTGGAACAACCCTTTTATTGCGATTATGGCTATAATATTGAGATAGGAGAGAATTTTTATGCCAATATGAACTGTGTCATTCTGGACGAAGCGAAAGTAACGTTCGGTGATAATGTTTTTATAGCTCCTTCTTGTGGATTCTATACTGCGGGGCATCCTCTGGATGCAGAACAAAGAAACCGGGGATTAGAGTATGCCCGTCCCATTCATGTGGGTAATAATGTCTGGATAGGAGCACAAGTTTGTGTGCTGCCGGGTGTGACAATCGGTGACAATACAGTGATAGGTGCGGGGAGTGTGGTGAATAGAGATATCCCGGGCAATGTGATTGCAGCAGGTAATCCTTGCCGTGTGATTAGGCAAATCACGGAAAAAGATAAAGTAAAATATACATTATAAGATAAACATAATCAAAAAGTAAAATGAAAAAAGTATGTTTGGCCCTATTTATGGGCTTGATGGCGCAAGTGACATTTGCGCAGACGCTGGGAAAAATGCAATGGTTCAATGAACCGGACCAATGGGAGATAAAAGATAATGTACTATCGATGTCTGTCACTCCGCAAAGTGATTATTGGCGGATTTCTCACTATGGTTTTACGGTGGATGATGCACCATTCTATTATGCTACCTATGGTGGTGAGTTTGAAGCGAAAGTAAAAGTGACAGGTGACTATAAAGTACGCTTCGACCAAGCCGGACTGATGCTTCGTATTGACCATGAAAACTATATTAAAGCAGGTATTGAGTTTGTAGACGGGAAGTTTAATTTGAGTACAGTCGTTACTCATAAAACGAGTGACTGGAGCGTGATAACTTTGGATAAAACCGTGCCTTATATCTGGATAAAAGCTGTCAGACGACTGGATGCGGTAGAAATTTTCTATTCATTTGATGACAAAACTTACACGCTAATGCGTAATGCCTGGTTACAGGATAATATACCTGTGAAGGTGGGACTGATGGCTGCTTGTCCTGATGGAAATGGATTTGAGGTGAGATTTGAGCACTTCAAGGTAAGGCATCTGCCTGACCAACGCAGAGTAGAATGGTTGAAGAAGAATGCCGAATAAATCAGAAAAATGGAAGATGGACGGTTTGGAAAGCCGTATCTTCCATTTTTCATTTTAGGAGTATGGGCAGGGTAGCTGTAGCCAGGTTTATTTATAAATCAAACGGCTTATAAACAGGTATCCTCCGAATATTTGCAGAGCCATTCCCGGCAAGCCGATACGGAAATCCTGTGCGGCACTGAGGAAATCTTTGACCATGATCCACTCACCCAGAGTACCGGCCACCTGGTAGGCCAACACGACAACCAGCAGAATGGGAATGGAGATACGCTTATAATGATGGGCGGCATAACCGGCCGCTACAGCCAGAAGCACTGATTTTAAAAGGATAGCAGGTAAAACTGCCGGATGGGGCATACCGAATAACAATGAATTCAGGACAGGTGAAAAGAGTGCTGTCAACAATCCGACTTTCCACCCATATTTATAGGCTCCGATCAGAGTAAAGAAATAGATCGGTAACCAGGTGATACCCCCTTGGGGGATGAGATGAAAAAGTTGGGGCAATGCCATATTTCCCACGACAAACAGCATCGCTGCCAGATATGTTTTGGCATCGTTGTAATTTAATGAATAAAGCTTGATAGATGTTGTTTCCATATTATGATATGATAATTAAAAGTTAATGTTGATTCCTCCCATAAATGTAGCTTTCGGCATAGGGTAACCGGCATTTATTTCATAACGTTGCGCCAGCAGATTCTCTCCTTTTACAAACAGACCGGCGATGGAGCAGATACGATAATTACCCCGAAGATTCCATAGAAGAAAGTTTTCTTTCTTTTCTTCAGGGCTCACTACAGTATAAAGTCCTGCCACATATTGTATTCCGGTGGAGAAATTCCATTTGCCTTTTGTGAAATCAATTCCTGCATATAATTTATGTTCCGGTGCGGCAACCAGAGGGTGTTCCATATGAAGCCAGCTGTAGTTGGCAGTCAGGTTCCATGTAGGATGGATGTGGTACGCTATACTGGCTTCTGCTCCCCAGTTCTCTACTTTACCGGTGTTTACGTTCAGCGGACGCCCGTCTGTGCGGATAGTCTGGATCATATTGTCACCATTGATATAAAAGAGGTTAACCCCATAATAAAACGTTTGATCGAACAGTCGTTGAGAATAAGACAGTTCGTAATTCCATAACCGTTCCGGTAATAAATCGGGATTGGCAGGGCGGAACATATATAGTTCGCGGATTGTAGGGTTGCGGAATCCTTTACTGGCCATAGCTTTCAAGCTTGCGTTGTGTGGCAACTGTACCGACAAGCCGACTTGTGGTATCCATTCTGTTCCGGAGACAGTGTGATGATCTGCACGGATACCCGCGTCTATTGTCAGATGACTACCGATTGCCTGACGGAAATCAACGTATCCCGCAATTTCATTTTCCGATTTATCCGAGATATTTTCTTTATGGCGGTCTGTAATGAAGCGATTCCATGCTTCACCGCCAAATCGCATATAGTCTAATCCTACAGTCAGCCGGTTACCCGTAAATAAAGAAGTACTCTGGTACCAGGAAATTCCCGTCATCCGGTCTTTAGAGTTGAAACGGTAGTCCAGTGGTGCTTCGCCTGTACCGTATCCGTCATTAATGTGATGTTTACCCCAATTATAAAAAAGCTTGAGTGCCCCCGATGTATGTTCATACTTATTCTCCAAAGCAAATGAAGTCATGCCACGTGTAATGCGTGAATCGTTATCGAAAACCGGAGTGCTGACTGTTCCAGGATTAGAGGCATTGAAATGCGTCAGGTTCAGATCTGCGGATATGTTCCATGTGCGGTTCAATTCATAGCCCAGCCTTGTATATCCGCCGTATTGCTCAAACTCCATATCGGGGCGATGTCCGTCTGTCCGGTTGTAAGAACCGGTGATAACACTGCTGAAACGTCCTTTTTTTACTTGGTTGGTAACTTCAGTCGTCCATGTATTATATGAGCCATACCCCAGCCGGACTCCCGTTCTCACTCCGTCTTCCCGCTGCTGACGGGTCACGATGTTGATTACTCCGCCCATTGCATTCGAACCATAAAGTACGGATGCAGGGCCACGTACTACTTCCACTTTTTCAGCCAGCATCGATTGATAAGCGTCGGCAATAGGATGCCCCATTAGCCCCATGTACTGTGGATGTCCGTCAATCAATACTAATAATCCTGTAGTGGGGCTGCCTCCGATGCCACGCAGGCTGATACCACCTGCCGCACCGCTCGACACGCCATACCCCATGATGCCACGGCTGGTTGTGAATAACCCCGGGATCTGTTCTGTCAACATAGGGAGTAAAGAAGGCTCTAAACGTTTCTCTATGGTTTCGCGGTTCAGGACCGAAACAGTCATAGGCAGATGGCGGATGTCAGTTTCATTTCGTGTGCCGGTGACTACTACCCCATCTATCTCGTAATTCTGTGTCGTGTGGGTCGTGTCTCTCCGGACTTGTGCCTCTAAAGAGGTACTTAGAAAAGTACAGGCAAACAGGATGCCAAGCAGATTTTTCTTCATCCTCATTTTGGAGAGGAAATTCTCAATGATCCGGAATATTTCTTCTAAAGAACTGATTTCATGGCAAGCTGTTTCCAGCGGACACCATCCGCTTTTGTCCCGATTCTCAATGAAAGGCACCAATCGGATATAAGTAACCTCAACATTGGCATCATGCAGGAGTGTAAGTGCGGGTTGGCTGATGACATCTGCATATACCCGCCGGATTCCTCCCAGAACCATTAGTCCTGCGGCAGCTTTCCCAATCACCTTGTCGGCAATGCAGGCTCCTTCCATGAAAGAGGGTTCTTGCTGGAACAGATCGTATAAATCGGCTACGCCCCGCTGAGTGAAGGTGCGTATTTCCGCTCCGTTCCCGATCACACAGGAATAGCCTCCGGAGTGGAGTAGATCGATTATCTTTTCCATTATAGCGTTTCCTGTTTGAGTTGTTCTACAAAATGATCGATACGGTGCAGTTCGTCCGGAATCCGGATAGACTGCGGACAATGTGAGGTGCATTGGTTGCAGCCAATACAATGGCTGGCTTGCCGTAGTTTGGGTACACTGCGGTCATAGCCTATCAGGAAAGCGCGCCGTGCTTCTTTATAGTTTTCGCTTGTCCGGCTTTGCGGAATATTCCCTTCGTTTACGCACTTGTTGTAATGAACGAGGATGGCAGGAATATCGATGCCGTATGGGCAGGGCATGCAATATTTGCAGTCATTGCATGGGATGGTAGGATATTGCATCATAAGTTGTGCAGTCTCTTCCAGATATTCCTTGTCGTCATCGGTCAGAGGAACCAGTGGTGAATAAGTACGGATGTTGTCTTGCAAGTGCTCCATGTAGGTCATACCGCTCAATACAGTCAGTACCAGTTCCGGTGAACCGGCAAAGCGGAAAGCCCACGATGCTATGCTGTCTTCAGGACGTCGCTGTTTCAGTCGTCCCACGATGTGTTCAGGGACATTTGACAGGCGCCCGCCCAACAGTGGTTCCATGATGACAGCGGCAATGTTTCGTTTGGCCAGTTCTCCGTAAAGATATTCCGCATTGACATTGTTTCCTGTAGCATGGCGCCAGTCCATATAGTTGAGTTGAATTTGTACAAAATCCCATTTCACCGTATCATGCATGGCGAGTACCTGGTCGAAAACCTCGACATCACCATGAAATGACCAGCCGAGGTGCCGGATACGCCCGGCTTCACGTTCTTTGAGAAGGAAGTCAAGCATGCCGTTATCGATATATCGTTCGTTGAACACTTTCATTCCGCCGCCACCGATGGCGTGCAGCAGATAATAATCAAAGTACTCTACCTGCATATCCTCAAACGACTGGTGATACATAGCCAGTGAGTTTTCACGTGAGAAGTTTGAAAAATTCGATAGTTTGGTTGCTATGTACAGTTTTTCACGCGGATGCCTTTTGAGGGCAATTCCTGTTGCTTTTTCCGACCAGCCCTGTACATATACGGGCGATGTATCGAAATAGTTTACTCCGTGGGCGATAGCATAATCTACCAGTTCATTGACGGCTTCCTGGTTGATAAGGTCTCCTTTCCCTTCCGGTGAAGGGATTGTAGGCCAGCGCATGCAGCCATACCCCAGGAGAGAAACTTGATCTTTGATTCCTCCGACTGAGCGATAGGTCATTTTATCTGTGGGGACAGGAGAAGAGGCACTCCGTCCCTGACCGGCTTTATCTCCGGAGCCGCAACCATAAAGAGCGGCAGTTGTTGTAGCGGCGCTGATACCCACAATTTTGAGGAATCCTCTTCGGTCTATATGCTTATTCTGTTTTTCCATATGTTTCTGCTTTTGGGATGTGTTATATGATACGGTGTCTTTCGTGACCTTCTACATAGATGGCACTGAACGGGCGTGCCGGGCAAAGATTTTCACATGCTCCGCAACCGATGCAACGTTCGGTATTGATTGCCGGTATTTTGGGGGAGTCTGTTTGGTCCGGTATGGATAGAATCATCTGAATGGCTCCTGTCGGACAATGACGGGCACAATTGCCACATTCCACCCCGTCAGTCAGTGGTACGCAGTTCGCTTTTACCCAGACCGCATGCCCGATTTGAGTCGAAGACTTGTCGGCTACCGTGATAGGGCGGATTGCTCCTGCCGGACATACCTGGGAACAATCGTTACACTCCGGACGACAATAGCCGCGTTCGTACGACATTTCGGGCTGCATCAGGTTCATCAGTTTCGTGGAAGGACGCAATACCTGATTGGGGCAGGCTGATACACACAGTTGGCAGGCCGTGCAATGTGCAGACATATTACGCGCACTCAACGAACCGGGAGGTGTGATGGGTGTCTGCCGATTGGGTATTTTTTTATCTTCTATGGTGGCGAGTCCGCCATCTACTTTTTTCTCCTGTGCTTTGAGTGCCGATGTTGCGGCTACCATTGTCGTTACGGTCAGGAAGTTGCGGCGTGCTTCATTTACTTGGCCGGATGAAGCCAGAGGAGCATTCTGCTTCACTTGTGGTGATCCTGTTTTGCTTGTTCGTAATTGGTAACTGAGCGCTTTCTGCTTGCATTTGCCAAGGCAGTCCATGCAAGCCACACAACGGCTGTAGTCTATCGTATGTTCTTTGGAGTTGATGCATGCCGCTTTGCAATGGCGTGCACACAGTCCGCACCCGTTACATTTATCCGTATCAATCGTGACGCGGAATAAAGAATAGCGTGAAAGAAATCCCAGTACTGTCCCCACAGGGCAGATGGTATTACAGTAGGTACGCCCGTTTCGCCATGCCAGCAGAATCAGGATGACGAAAGTCGCTGCAGCGATGATAAATGTCGGCAGACTTTTCATCCAGACTTCGACGTCATAAAATGCATAACTGTCGATTCGTTCCGCCAGATGAGCAAACAGGTTGTTTCCCCATAACCAGATGGGTTGGAACAGGTTGTTTGCAATACGTCCGTAAGCACTATACGGAGCAAACAAAGTTGCGATGAAACTAACTCCTGCTATCAGGGTAATGATGAATATAGCCAATGCCCCGTAGCGTAGTGAAGAGAGTGCCGGAGAATAGGAGTAAGGCAACTTTTTCCGTCTTTTCCCAACCCAGGCTGCCACATCCTGGAATACTCCGAGCGGACAAATCACCGAACAGTAGATTCGTCCGAATACGGCTGTCAGAATTATTAAAAAGGCTACTACCCCTATGTTCAATGCCAGTATCGCAGGTAGGAACTGGATTTTTGCCAGCCAGCCGAACCAACCGTGCAGTGTTCCGGTGAAATCAAGGAACAGCAGGGTGATCAGTGTCAGGCAGATGATGCCACATGTTAGTCTGATTTTTCGTATCATTGCGTTTGTTTTTATTGAGTTTGTTATTTATCGTTTACAAGCCACGTCTTAAACTCCGATGCTTTGTTTTTGCTGACATAAACACGTTCCGGCACTTCGGTATCGAGTGTGATGAGCAGTCGGCTGTCAAACCAGATAGTTATATCCGTTACGCTGTCTCTGGCTATGACAAACTGTTTGTTAGCCCGGATAAAGTCTGTCGGATTGAGTGAGGAGACGATCTGTTCCAAGGTCTTGGAATAAGGATAACAGTTGCCGTCCTTCAGGCATACATATGTGTTTTTACCGGTTGCGTAGAAATAAGAAATCTCTTTTATGCTCACCGGGAGCAGTTTGTCTTTATGTGCAATCAATAGTTTGTCTTTGTACTTGGGTGCGGGTTTCAGCTGCGTCAGTTGTGCCAAATATTGCAAAAGGTCCTGTCGGGTCAGTTTGCTGTATTTTTCCAGTGCGTGTTCTACATCCTCCACCTTGACAGGTTTCAGTAAATAGTCTATGCTGTTCACTTTAAAAGCTTCGATGGCATATCGGTCATAAGCCGTTGTAAATATAATAGGAGTCTCCAGCTTTATTCTGTCGAAAATGGCAAAGGCCGATCCGTCTGATAAATGAATATCCATGAATATCAGATCCGGAGCCGGATTTGACTGTAACCATCCGACAGTCTGCGTGACACTTTCTGTATTGGCCATGACCCGGATATCGGGGGCTACCTCCGCGAGGATATCCGTCAGGTTTTCATAGGCAGCGGTTTCGTCTTCTACAATCAGTACTTTCATAACAACTACTATATTAAAGGTAGATATACCCGGAATGTCTCTTCGTCGGATTCCACCCGGATTTGCTTATTCATTAACAGATTGAATCGATTTTCCAAGTTACTTAGTCCGGTTCCGTTTGTGTCGGGCGGGGATAGTTTAGGGTAAATGGGATTGGACACCACCAGTTCAGATTGCTCGTTCAGCCGGATGGAGATCTCCATCTTGTGTTCGCTGTCTATCCGGTTGTGTACGGTGACGTTATCGACTAACGGAAGTAGTGAGAGTACAGGCAGTGTCAGCAAATCTTTTTGCCTTTCGGCTACGTCGATGGCAAAAACCAGTTTATTGGCAAAACGTACCTCCATTACGTATTGGAAAGATTGGATGAACTCCAGTTCTTCTCTCAGCGTGACGAGCCCTTTCCGGTCGCTTTGCAAGATGTACCGGAAGATATCAGATAGCTGATTGACGTACATCAGCGTGTTTTCATCATTCTTTTTTCGTATTAATGAAGATATTCCGTTCAGTGAGTTAAAGAAGAAATGCGGGTTTACCTGATTGGCCAGTGCGTCACAACGACTTTGTAAGTTCTCAAAACGAAGACGTTCTATTTCCTGCTCTTTTTCTCTCTGCCGGGTATAGAGCATAGAGATGTATCCGACCAGTGTACATAAAAAGCACAGTGTGAAGAACTGTGATATCAGGGTACTGCCCAGAAAATCAGTATGGAAACCATACGAGGAAATGGTGTACGAAACGGAAGCGAAGAACAGATAGCCGGTCAGTGCAAACAGAAAATTGTGGGTCAGACGTTTGCGGAACAGTGCTGTCGGTATCTGGCGCAGATTGTAGTTTATCAGAAAACCGATCATTCCCCAAAAGAAAAGGAAGCGATATATAAAATAAGAAAAGAAACCAAGGTAGTCCGATGGTTTCAGAGAGTTTAGCTCCCATGGAATGCAAGCTATGTTGGGATATATAATGAAAACCGCACTGATCAGGCTGACCAATGGGAGGTTTCGTGATATGTATTTATCAAAGGAATCCATTTTGCTTTTTTCTTAATGCAAAGAAAAGCAAAATATTGATTCCTTATTTGTTATGTCATGTCAAAACGAAAAAAGAGGCATAAAAGCGAAACTTTTTCATTTTTTCAGCATAAATACAATGTAGTCTCTGCATAAAATGAGAATGCAGAATGACAGAAGCAGGGAAGTGATCAGCATAAACTCTTTCATATAGTTTGTTGGTTTTATAGGTTCTTTTCTATAAAGACAACGGCCGATAAGAAACTCCCTACCCGGACAACTGTTTTATTTCATTTGTTTTTGTTCTGCTACGTATTTCCAGAGCGGTGCCGCATGTAATGCCTGTATGATTTGGTTGCTTTGCAGGAGTTCTTGTACCTCTTCAAAGGTGAGCAGATGCACTGTAAGTGACTCCGTATCTTCCAGATGTTGTATGTCTACTCGTTCTACATCCGTTGCCAGAAAGCAGTGAGTCAGATTGGTATGTGTGCTTGGATTGGCCGAAATCACCATATATTCCTGCCAGTTACCATTGCCGTATCCGGTTTCTTCCAGCAGTTCACGTTGTGCCGAAACAAGCGGTGATGCATCCTCTTTCTCGCATACACCCGCACAAAGTTCATATAGCTGTTTGCCGATTCCCGGTCGGAACTGGCGGACAAATACAAACTTTCCTTCTCTGGTGATGGCGATAGTGTTCACCCAGTCGGGATACTCAAGGATGTAGTACTCCGGGATATGATTGCCGTTAGGCAAAAGCATATCGTCGCACCGTACGGTCAACCACGGGCGGCGAAATAGATATTTGCTGCTGACTACTTGCCAGGCTTCGTCTTTTGTTTCCATTGTTTTATTGATAGCGGTTGCTGGCAAAGGTAATTAGAATAATTGTCAGGAACAATTGTTTTCATACGTATCTTTTTGGGTTTAAAAACCGTTGTGTATCTTTGGGGCGGATAAACTAACAGAATAATGAAAAACGCAATCATCTCTTTATTCCTGCTTTTTATTGCCGTGCAATATGTAGCAGCACAAAAAAAGGTTATTAAAATAGCCTGTATCGGTAATAGTATCACATATGGTGTAGGTACACGTAATCCTGCTAAAGACAGCTATCCCGCTGTGCTGGGGCAGATGTTGGGCGACGGTTATGAGGTCCGGAACTTTGGAGTCAGTGCCCGCACCATGCTGATGAAAGGGGACAATCCCTATATGAAGGAAGAGCGCTATCGGCAAGCATTGGACTATAATCCCGATATTGTGACTATTAAATTGGGAACCAATGATACGAAACCTCAGAACTGGCGATATAAATCCGATTTTAAGAAAGATATGGAGACGATGATCCGAACGCTTCGGGCATTACCGTCGAAGCCGGAAATTTATTTATGTTATCCTATTCCCGCATACGCTGTCCAGTGGGGCATCAATGATAGTATCATTGTTCATGGAGTGATGCCGGTTATCAACCGGTTGGCTGCCAAATACGGATTGAAAGTAATCGATCTGCATACTCCGTTAACGGGGATGAAAGAGTGTTTTGCCGACAACGTACATCCCAACGAAAAAGCTGCTGTCCGTATTGCACAGGCCATTTACCGGCAACTGACCGGCGAGGAACCACCGGCACATGTTTCTCAACCCTTCCCGGGACTTAAAGGTAAATGGAAAGGGTTCGATCAATATACTTTTGCTTATCAGGATCGGGAGGCTATTGTTGTCTGCCCGAAACATGCGGCAACCGGCAATCCCTGGATCTGGCGTCCTGCTTTTTTCGGTGCTTTTGCTTCAGTTGATGAAGAATTGTTGAGGCGTGGTTTTCATGTGGCATATTATGATCTGACTCATCTTTATGGAAGTCCCCGTGCCCGGAAGTCCGGTACTGATTTTTATTGGAATATGGTACGTATGTATGGACTATCTCCCAAAGTAACGCTTGAGGGCTTCAGTCGTGGAGGTCTGTTTGCTTATAATTGGGCGGCCGATCATCCGGATAAAGTGGCCTGTATCTATGTGGACGCTCCGGTTTGTAACGTATTCAGTTGGCCGGGACGTTCGCCTGAGAATGCCGGACTATGGAAAGGTCTGTTAGAGGAATGGGGGCTGACGGATGATCAGATGAATTCATTTTCCGGTAATCCGATTGACCGGCTGAAACCTTTGGCGGATGCGAGGATTCCGGTGATCTGTGTATGTGGAGACAGTGACAAGGTAGTGCCGTTTTCAGAGAACTCGGCTATTGTCCGCCAACGATATACAGCCATGGGGGCTCCATTCGAACTTATCTTGAAACCAAGAGTGGATCATCATCCGCATAGTTTGTCAGATCCTGCTCCGGTGGTCGACTTTATTATCCGCCATCAGCCGGGTTATGAAGCCAAACAATGCTATACATTAAGAGGGGACTATCGTAACTCGTATCAGATGTTTGAGAAAGAACGTGTTGGTACGGTTGCTTTTCTGGGAGGTTCCATCACAGAAATGAAGGGATGGAGGGATATGATTTGTGAAGATTTGAAGCAGCGTTTCCCTTATACAAAGTTTACCTTTATCGATGCCGGGATTCCTTCTACGGGCAGTACGCCCGGAGCATTCCGCTTGGCGGACGATGTGTTGTCCAAGGCCAAAGTCGATCTGCTTTTTGTGGAAGCGGCGGTGAACGATGATACCAACGGCTTTAATGCCATTGAGCAGGTAAGAGGAATGGAAGGTATCGTACGCCATGCTTTGCTTTCCAATCCGTCTATGGATATCATGATGCTGCATTTTATCTACGATCCTTTCATCCCGAAACTGGACGGAGGTCAGATGCCCGATGTGATTCTGAATCACGAACGGGTGGCGAACCATTATCTGATCCCTTCCGTCAACCTCGCTACAGAAATCGCCGCCCGTATGCGGGAAGGTGAATTCAATTGGGAACAGTTTGGCGGTACGCATCCCAAACCTTTGGGGCATGCTTATTATGCGGCTACGATAAATAAGGTGCTCGATGAAATCTATGCTTCTTGTGTTGCTGCCGGACCTGCCGTCAAGCCTCATGTGCTTCCTGCCGTGCCGCTGGACGGATATAGTTACACAAATGGCAAGTTGGTCGACATCCGGCAAGCTCATATAAATAAAGGCTGGCAGTTAGTCCCTTCGTGGACTCCGCGCCTTATTGCCGAAGCGCGTCCGGGCTTTGTCGATGTGCCCATGCTTGAAACCGATCGTCCCGGAGCGAAACTGACACTCGACTTTGAAGGGACGGCTGTCGGTATCTTCTGTGTAAGTGGTCCGGCTGCCGGGATTCTGGAATATAGTATTGACGGTGCTCCGTTTAAAAAGTTGGATACGTTTACGGCTTGGAGCGGCGGACTGTATATTCCTTGGGTATATATGTTCGATACGGAGTTGCCGAAAGGCAAACATCGTCTGATGCTCAGGATGTCAAAAGATCATCATCCGCAAAGTAAGGGTACGGCCTGCCAGATCAGACAGTTTGTGGTAAATGAATAGAATGAATGGTAAAGTTGGATTGCGTTTGATTGAGCATATCCTGCCATCCGCATAATCTTCTTGCAGATAGATAAATGCTTTTCTGAAAAACATTCATTATTGTTTGTTGTTTTGTTCAGAAAAAACGTATCTTTGCAGTAGAACTATGGTTGGCATAAACATTTTTATGCCCATAAATACGCAGTTCTCTCCGGTCAAACGAAAAATGTAGCGATTTTTAAAGATGCACCGGATGAGTACAGCCTGTATCTGTATTGGTACGGGCTTACTTATCCATGCATCAAGGGTGCCGCTACATACCTCGTTTGTTGGATGAGTAATGCCCCGTACCTTTTCATATAATCACATTCAAGAAACCGTGCAGGGTAGATTATTTTAACTTTAATCTTTTTCCCTGTATGGCTAATTGGATTACTCTACGGCAAGCTGCCGAAAAATACGAGACTACGGTAAAAGATGTTCTCTCTTGGTCGGAACTTCCTGAAATTACTTTCACTTACGTAAACTACACTTTGTTATTGAATGATGACAGCGTGTGTGATTTTATTAAATTGCATAGCCTTCCGGCTGAAGCAGGAAAAGACTACGGTTGTGCCATCACCTTTGAAAATGTCGAGATAATCGCGAAATTATATGCTAATGCATTAGAAAAGATCCGTTTGCTGGAAAAGCAAACCGAACTGCTGAATGAATGTGTTTCCAAACAGTCAAAACTCTTTGAATCGATAGAGGAGAGGCTTGCGGCAATGCTGATCTCCATGGAAGATACTGAAATTCAGGATACAGACCCAATAAACGAGGAATCGAAGTTTGCCGCTTTCATGAAGAAAATCCTCCTCTCATACAAAAAATGCATTTCGATCTTCCATCTTCCACCTTTTAAAAGATAACTGTCTGATTCGTAGTAAACTAATAGGGTGGAAGATGCGGTTTTTTAGCCGTTTATCTTCCACCCTCATCTTCCATCTTCCACCCGCTAAATTTCCTCTTTGGAAGGCGATTTTTTGATAAATACCAGTAGGCTTCCTCGCCCTTTGGGTTCGATAATGCCCTGATCTACAAATCGGTGTAGATCTTCCAACGCTTTATTTTTCAGTCGTCCGGTCAGTCGGGTGTAGTCCGAACGGGTGATAAAAGCATTTTCATTTAGATACCTTTCCAGTCGAAAAAGCTTTTCTTCTTCGCTGAGCTGTGACGAGCTTCGTGAACCGTATTTGCCGGCACGTTCCACATAGCCCTTGGTATGTTTGCGAAACCACATCGAAGCCCTGAAATTAATGTTGTCGAAGTAAATGGATTGTGCGCGGATCTCTTTTTTATCTTTCACCGGATGCGTTGCCTTCAGGCTTGCCGAGAAATAGCCGATCTTGCCCAACTCCACATGGTATCCGTCCACCAGATATTTGGAGATTTTCTCTGTCAGGGCACAGAGCACTCCTTCCAGGTCGCCTACTGTGAAGGTGGAGGCTTCCGAAATTTCTTCAAGAATGGTGCGTGTCCGGATGGTTCCACTCGAAATGATGTGGGGATAAAGCTTGGGTTCCTCTCCGTTCTCTTTTTTAGAAGGAACTTCTCTGAAATCATAACGTGCTGCCATAATTTGTTTGGTTTTTAATTGTTGATAGTTATTTGTTTATTGGTTTTTCTTTCTTTGTTTTAGCCTTTTTCCTTTGTTCTTTACCTGAGCCCGCATCCCCGGGCTCATTAGCCTCGGTATGCAGGCCGGTCAGCCCGGGTATGCGGGCCCATGAGTCCCGCTGTCCGGGCTTGGATAATGCTCCTATAAAGATACATAATATTTATCGTGAAAACAAGTAATACTCCTCTTGTTTGTTATTAAATATAATTGATTTATTTGTGATGATCCGCTTGCTTTATCCGGTAAGAAAGAGTACCTTTACCACATTATAAAAAACCGGAAAAACCATGAAAATAACCCTGATCCGAAAGGAAGAAACTGTCGTAGCACAACGTACGGTGAAACTCGAAACTGTGTTGGAGAATATGAAAACCGAAACCAAAACCTGCCCCGTGAGTGCTTTACGTCGGACACTGAAGTTTTCGGGTGGAAGTGGACATGTCACGGCGGTGGACAAACTGCCCCGTATCCTTTTTTCGGTGGAACTGGGCAAGAGTAAAGAAATATCGGTGATGAAGGCTTATCATGGATTGGTACTTCTGAGTGTGAAGGGATTCACCGGAGTAGAAGAGGCTGCACGCTTGCGTGACAAGCTGTCCGGACTGCCTCAGACGATGATTGCTTTTGTCGGTTCAAGCGGGCGGAGTGTAAAGATACTCGTGCCTTTCCTACGTCCCGACGGTTCATTGCCCGTAACCGTAGAGGAAGCCGGATTTTTTCATGCTCATGCCTACCAGTGGGCGGTGAACTTTTACAGAGGGCAGCTTTTGGCGGAACACCGGGATGTTACGCTTGAGAATCCGGTGCCGGAACAGAGTTGCCGGTATTCATTCGATCCGGGGCTCTATTTCAATCCGGATGCCTACCCCATTCGCCTGGAGCAACCTTTGTCGATGCCCGGTGAAGTTACCTACCGCGAAACAGTGGAGGCGGAAACTGATCCTTTGCAGCGTATGATGCCCGGTTACGAACGGAGCGAAATTATCTCGACATTGTTTGAAACTTCACTGTATGAAGCTCTTAATACGGTAGGCTGCGACCGGGAGGAGGATTCTAAATCTTTGATCGTGGAACTGACCCGGAACTGTTTTCGTTCGGGAATCCCCGAAGAAGAGGTAGTGGGTTGGACGCTGATGCATTTCCGGGGTAAAGTGTCCGAAATACTGATACGTGAGACGGTTCACAATGTGTATGCCGTTGAGAAGCGATTCGGAAGTAATCCTTGCATTTCTCTCAAGCAGACCATGGCCGTACGTACCGACGAGTTTATGGGCAGACGTTATGAGTTTCGCTATAACATACTGGCCGGAGTGGTGGAATATCGTGAACGAAAGACGTTCTGTTTCGATTTTCGTCCGGTGACGGACCGGGTGCTCAATACAATTGCGGTAAATGCTATCAGCGAAGGGCTTGAACTTTGGGACAGGGATGTGAAACGCTGGATTAACTCCGAACGTGTGCCGGTCTATTCACCTGTTACCGACTTTTTGTATGGCTTGCCCCGTTGGGATGGAAAAGACCGCATTCGGGCGTTAGCCCGCTACGTGCCTTGCGACAATTCGCATTGGCCCGACTTCTTCCATCGCTGGTTTCTCGCAATGGTGGCCCACTGGAAAGGAAATGACAAGCAGTATGCCAACTCCGTTTCACCCCTGTTGATCGGTTCGCAGGGATGCGGCAAATCCACTTATTGCCGCAATATCCTGCCGCCTGATTTGAGAGCCTATTATACCGACAGCATTGACTTCAGCCGGAAACGCGATGCCGAGCTTTATCTCAACCGCTTCATGCTGATCAATATTGACGAGTTCGATCAGGTAAGTGTCAATCATCAAGGCTTCTTGAAACATATACTCCAGAAACCGGTGCTTAATGTGCGTAAGCCCAACGAGGCGGCTGTCCGCGAGTTGAAGCGTTATGCTTCGTTCATAGCGACCAGCAATCATAGCGATTTGCTTTCCGATCCTTCGGGAAGCCGCCGTTTTATCTGTATCAATATCACCGGCAGAATCCGTAATGATGCTGTCATCAACTATCCGCAACTCTATGCGCAGGCAGTGCGGGAGCTCCGTGACGGTGAGCGCTTTTATTTCTCTCCCGAGGAAGAGGCCATTTTGATGGAGAGCAATCAGGAATTTGAACTGCAAACTCCGGTTGAACAGCTCTTTCAACAGTATTTCCGCTCTGCCGGCGAGGGAGAAAAGTGTGAAACCCTGCTCGCAGTCGATATTTTAGGACGCATACAAAAGAAAAGCGGCTTTAAACTGTCGGCTACGAAGATAGTGCATTTTGGCAGAATACTTCGTAAACTGGGAGTGCCTTGCAGGAAAATGAAAAACGGGAATTTCTATTGTGTGGTGGAGTTGTAAAGGGATTGAGCTTTAAATTCCGGCATTTATATGCTTGTTGGCTTAGCGCATTGGATGGAATTGGATGCCGATGTGCATTATTAACAAATAAACAGCTATATTTGCATTCAACTCTATGACATATTAATTACTATGATGGACTTCGAACAATTTTACATAACATGGTATTCGCGTGCGAAATATTTTGCACGCGAATACGTTACTTCTGAAAGTGATGCTGAAAATATTGTTCAAGACGTTTTTTTGCATCTGTACGAGAGGCGCGATTTAATGGATGCATATACCAATCTGACTGCTTATCTTTTTACTTCCATCAAAAACAGATGTTTGGACTATTTGCGCAAATGGGTTCTTGAACAAGAAACCGCACAGGAAATGCAAGATGAATTTGATATGGAACTTCGGATGAAATATGATTCTCTGGAGATATTCAATACGCAGTTTTCTGATGAAACCGATATAGGGGAGCTATTGAACAGTGCACTTCAGAAACTTCCGGAACGATGTCGCGACATTTTTATAATGAATAAGCTGGAAGGGAAAAAGCAAAAAGAAATTGCAGAAGAATTGAATTTGTCTATCAATACCGTAGAGTCGCAGATGGGCATTGCTTACAAGAAATTGCGTGAAGAATTGAAGGACTGCCTGCCTCTATTCATATTTTTGTTTGCTATTTCCTGATTTTTTTTATTTCCTTTTGGCGGATTTTTTCTCTTGCTTCGTTTACCATATAGAACAGATGCAATATGAATAGTCAAATTATTAAATATTATGCAGGAGAACTCAGTAAGGAAGAACGAAAAGCCTTATTGCAGAAAGCCTTTTCCGATCAGGAATTGAAAAGCGAGATGATGAAGTATCAACATTTGCAATCGCTGATGAATCTTCATCCGCAGGAGAAAAACGAATTATTAGGTAGGAAGAGCCTAAAGTGCTTTATGGAAGCACGGCAGGCGGAAAAAAGGAAAAGATTGTTTTTTTATTTTTTACGTTATGCGGCAATTGTCTTTGTGTGCATCGTTTCCACTTGGTGGATTACTTTCTCGTTCGTCGGTACGGATATACTTCAGCCTGTTGTTGCCCAGGAATTATCGGTTCCGGCTGGACAGCGTGCGCATATCCTGCTGCCGGATGGGAGTAAGGTATGGGTCAATGCAGGCTCAACTCTTAGTTATCCGTCAGTGTTTGGTGACGAACGGCGTGTCAAACTGACTGGAGAAGCGTTTTTTGAGGTTGCGAAGGGGAATAAGCCTTTCATTGTATCGACGGGAAAGGTAGATGTAAAAGCACTTGGAACCCAGTTTAATGTATTTAATTATCCTAAAGAGGAGTTAGCGGTAGCTTTACTTGAAGGCTCTGTACGCATATACCGTCCCGAATGTGAGCGACAAGGGGTTATATTGAAGCCCAATCAGCAATTGACAGAGGATAATGGACGTTTTCTTATAAGTTCCATTGATAAGAATCCTATTATCTGGAAAGAAGGGCTCTATGCTTTTGATAAACAAAAACTGAAAGATATACTGAAAAAGCTGGAACTCTATTATGATGTGAGAATACTTGTCAAGAATCCTTCCATCCTTGAATATGAATACACCGGAAAATTTCGTCAACGTGATGGTGTGATGGAAGTCTTGCGCATCATCCAGAAAATTCATCCGTTCAAGATAGAACAGAAAGAAGATACGAATGAAATCATTTTATATCGTTAACCTTATTGTCGAACCTATAAAATCAAAGAAGATATGAAAACATAAAAGATTTTTCTTAATTATGTATGATCTTAATAAAGAAAGGTCGGCAGATGCGTCAACACCTGCCAACCCGGGTTATTAAGTAATACGTATTCCAAACCCTTTCAAAAATTCAGAAATTATTAACTTAATCGGAAACAAAGATATGAAAATAGAACCTTTGTTAGCACATCTTTTGTGCTTAAAAATACATAGTAGGACGTTAAATATTATGAAAGTAGCTGTGTTTATGATGTTTTTCTGTGTTTTTCAGTTGTTAGCCTCCAATGGCAAAGCGCAAAATGCAGTAATAGAACTATCCTCTAATTCTGTGACGGTAGAGACACTGTTTGCGGAGATAGAGAAACAGACGGATTATTTAGTGGTTTATAGTAGTCGTGAACTGGATGTGAAAACCAAAATCCTGTTTTCAAAGAAGAAGGCCAAAGTAAGCGAAATGCTGAACGAACTTTTGCGGAATACGAATCTGAAGTACGAGCATACTAATAATTACATCGTATTTTCCAAAAAGGTCAGCGAAGCTGATGTATCGCGGCAGACCGGAAGAAAAGTAACCGGAACGGTGGTGGACAATAATGGAGAAGCGGTCATTGGTGCCAGTGTACAGGAAAAAGGAACAACCAATGGAGTCATTACTGATATTGAAGGTAAATTTAGCTTGGAAGTAGCGGATAAAGCTTTGTTGACTGTCTCTTATATCGGCTATGTAAGCCAGACCGTGCCTGTGAATGGTAAAAATCATGTGATCATAAAATTGACGGAAGATACAAAGGTATTGGATGAAGTCATCGTGATCGGTTATGGTGCGACCTCGGCTAAAAAGATGGTGGCCGCCGTTACTGCCGTAAAGGGAGAAAAGTTACAAGATCTCCCGTTTGCCAATGTAACTTCCGTTTTGCAAGGACGTGCGACAGGCGTTATCGTTCAGAATTCGGGCGGCGAACCCGGAAGCGTTCCTTCCCTGTCTATCCGTGGTGGTGGAAAGCCATTATATGTCATTGATGGGGTAATCAGTACGGATGATTGGGAGTTTCAGACTTTGAATCCCAATGATATAGAGAGTCTGTCGGTTTTGAAAGATGCGGCTTCATTGGCGGTTTATGGTTCTCGGGCGGCCGATGGTATCATCATGGTTAAAACCAAGGAAGGAAGAAAAGGAAAAACTTCTATCGTATATACATTTAATGCGCAGTTTAGCCAACCGACGGTTCTGGCTGATAAAATAGATTCTTACACCTACGCTAATGCGCAAAATCAGGCGGCAATGTCCGATGGACATGGAGAATATCACACATATAGCAAAGAAGAGATGGATATTATCCGTAATCAGTCCGATCCTTTGAAATATCCCAATACAGACTGGTTTGATTTAGGGTTGAAGAACTTTGCGCCCGAGTACAGGCATTCTTTGTCGATGACAGGCAACCGTAAAGATATTAATTATTACATTTCATTGGGTACTTTTGAGCAAGGTAGTTTGTACAAGTCTGATGCACTGAACTATTCAAGATATAATTTGCGAAGTAACGTAAATACTACTTTTGAAGAAATTGGTCTTAAAGTGGCGGTAAATATTAATGCTGCATACGAAAAAAAGAAGTACCCTTCGTTTAGTGCCAATACCATCTGGGATCATTTAAATAATAAACAGCCGCTGGAGTTGGCGTATAATCAGGATGGAACCTTAAGTTCCATATCCGATCATCCTTTGATGGAGATGGACGAACGTTCGGGATATGATAAGAATGACGGGTTATATGTCAATACTCAGTTTGTTGCCGACTGGACGTTGCCTTGGGTGAAAGGTCTGTCGCTTGGAACCATGTTGAACTATCGTTTGAACTCCAGCCATGTCAAGGGACTTTCAGCCCGTGCTCCCCAATATAATCAGGATGGAACATTGGTTGTTGTGACCAAGCCGTCATTGAAAGAAGAAGCTTACTTCGGAGATTCGTACAGTCTTGAGCTGAACGCAGCTTATACACAGACTTTTGCAGAGAAGCATACTATAGATGCGAAGGCTGTATTTACTGTATCCGAAAGTAATGGAAGCTACTTCTGGGCTTCACGCAAAGACTATCTGTCTGCTACTGTAGATCAGCTATTTGCCGGTTCAAGTATTGGCATGCAAAATTCCGGTAATTCGGATGAAGGAGGACGTATGGGACTCGTCGGACGTTTGAAGTACGACTTTGACAGCCGGTATTATATCGAAGGAAGTTTCCGTTATGACGGGTCCGACAATTTTGCACCTGGACATCGTTGGGGCTTCTTCCCTTCTGTTGCATTGGCTTGGGATATCACGGAAGAGCCGTTCTTTAAAAGTCTCAACCTGAAGAATGTAAATCTTTTGAAACTGCGCGGCTCTTATGGACAAACCGGAACAGAAGCGGGTGTAAACCGATTTGGCTATTTGTCAACTTACAGCTTGGCTGAAAACGCGATTTGTATTGGCGGCAATTTGCAGTCCGGTTTCAATGAAGGGGCTTTGGTTTCACCGGAACTGTTAAGTTGGTATACCCGTAATTCTTTGAATTATGGCGTTGATGCCGCTTTCTTTAATCACCATCTGAAAGGTTCTGTCGATTATTTCTTTTATGTTACCAAAGGGGGATTGGTTAGTCCGGCAGACCGGTATGTAGTTCCCTTAGGAACGTCTCTTCCTCAAATAAAGTCGGAGAATGAACATCGTCGGGAAGGTTTTGAAGTCTCCTTGAGATGGGATGATAAGATAGGATCTGATTTCTATTACGAAGTTGGTACGAATATGACCTATTATAATAATCTGTACGTTAAAAACCAAGGTGAATCATTGTCTGATCTGAAAAATCCATATAAACGTAATACGCATCAGACAGATTACTATGGCATTATGTATATGAATAACGGACTGTATCAAACTCCGGAACAAGTACTCGGATTACCACGGAGATTGCAGTCTTCTGCTACTAAATTAGGTGATATTGCCTACGAAGATATTAATGGCGATGGTAAAATAGATGGAGAGGACCAGGTGCGTTGGGGAATGCCGACAGCTCCTCATTTCACTTACGGTTTCGATTTTATTTTGGGTTACAAAGGATTCACTTTGTCAGGATTGCTATATGGAACAGGAAAACGTAATATGGAATTTGGGGTCACGACTAAGAAAAATGAAGCTATATGGGTGCTGAATGATTATCAACTGGATTATTGGCGTGAAGACAATAGAGATGCCACTTTTCCCAGAATCTCTTTGGAGGCGTCGGCCAATGGTTCGAACAATCAGGCTGCTTCTACTTTTTGGGTCAAGAACGCTTCATTCCTACGCTTGAAAAATTTGACGTTAGAATATGATTTTAAATATAAATTGTTGAGGAGGGTAAAATGGTTGAATACTTGTAGAGCCAATATTACGGGTACAAACTTATTTACAATATCAGATGTCATGGATTATTTCGATCCGGAAACAGCCTCAACAAGTGGAGGCTATCCGGTGCAGCGTGTTTATTCTTTAGGTGTAACAATTGGATTTTAATGATTATGAAAAAGATAAATGTAATAATAGCATTATCCCTTATTTTGGGATGTTCTGCTTGCAGTGATATTTTAGACAAAGGTCCGTTGGATAAGTTCTCGGAGAACGATGTATGGAGCAGTCCGCAACTGGCACAGGCTTTTTTGTATCCAACGCTGAACGATGCGACTGGAAAGCTGATCTGGGATGATAAATGGACGGATAATGATGTGATACAGGACGATGGCAACGCTTCGAACGTGAATAAGGAACAGATAGATCGTTATCATGATGCCGGATGGAATGTGTATGGGCAAATCCGTAAATGTAACCTGACCATTCAGAAGATGGAAGAAAATGAAACATTTATAGAACAAGACAGGAAATATCTGACAGCACAGGCAAAAATGTTGCGCGCTATGATCTATTTCACTCGTGCGCGCTTGTTCGGTAAATTAATGATTGTGGATCGGGTTCTTGATGCGGAGGAGAACATGGAACTGCCAAGAACAAATACGATTAAAGAGACTTATGATTTTATCCTTAAAGATTTGAGGGAGGCAGCACCTGACTTGCCTGTGTCATTGTCCAGCCAACAAGGTATGCTAAGCAGGGGAGCGGCTTATGCGTTGATTGCGGAAGTTGCGTTGCATGGGGCTGCCTACATTGAATCGGGACAAAATGAATATTATGCTACAGCAAAGAAAGCCAGTGAAGATCTTTTTGCCTTGGGCATATATGAATTGGATAAGAATTATGAAAAGCTTTTTAATGAGTTTGATTATGCGCTAAATTCGAATGAAGTTATCCTGGCTCAGTGGAGACATGAAAATAATACGACTTTTGCCGGGACGTGGATGCAATATCTGGTTCCTAACATCAGCAATGATAAATTAAAGGAGTTTGCCAATCCTAAACTTGTCGATAGCTTTGAAGGCTGGATCGGAATGTTTCCTTCTGTAGATTTAGTCAATGAATACGAAGTGGTAGATACGGATGGAAACGCAAAGAACTGGGATGAAAGTAGCTACTATAAAGAGTATCAACAGAATGGAGGATATGTATCAAAGGCGATATACCGGAATAGAGATAACCGTTTTTATGCCACTGTTGTACAGGACTCTTCCAAGTACTTCAATAGTCTGGTGACGATGCGTGAAAAGGGTAACTTGCATTGGGACAGTAAGACAGGCAGTGACTGGGGAACTGCATTGACGGGATATATCTATCGTAAAGGGGTATACACTGGTAGGAATTTATGGAACTCAGATCCGACTTACTATCATCAGATTGTTATGCGTCTGGGACGTTCTTACTTGAACTACGCTGAAGTGATGTTACGACTGAATGATATAGAAACGGCCATTGAATATGTCAATAAGACCCGTACAATTCATGGCGGCTTGCCGGCTCTTTCCAAAGATTTGTCCTTGAGTGAAGCTTGGGAGGCGTATAAACGCGAACGCAGGGTAGAATTGGTTCATGAGGGTGACCGTTACTGGAGCCTGCTGAGATGGGGAAAAGCGGATGGTAAAGAAACAATATCCGAACTAAATAAAACCCATCATTCGATCAGTATATCAGAGGATGGAAAAACATTTAAGATTATTCCATTGCCTTATCAGACTGTATTTAATGAACGTGTCTTTACAAAGAAAAGATACTTATATCCTGTTCCGGAAGGTGAAAGAGTAAATAATCCGTCATTAGACCAGAATGAGGGATGGTAATTTCAAATACAACAAAAAAAGTAAAGTTATGAAAACATTGTATCGTTATTTAGCATTGGCATTACTGATCGTATTAAATACTTCTTGTCTTAAGTCAGGTTTGGATGAACTTGAAACTTATGATCAAAATGATATTACCAACATCCGATTTGAATACAGATGGTGGGATGAAGCTGCTCAAAGACTTCGTGTGATAGAGATGGGAGTGACAAAGACGATTGATACGAAAGCAAAAAAAATAGAATGTTCTATCAAAGTTCCCGAAGTGACGAGTGCTTTTACAGCTGGTGTCAGGAATCAGGTTTCTTTGAGTACTTTATCCATTAATGTGGATGTGTCTACAGCCGCACGTATTAGTCCGGTAGGAGATGCTCCTGCAATGGGGACCTTTCCGGCAGACTTTTCCGCTAAAGAATTTATTTATAGCGTAACGGCTGGAAATGGTGACAAAGCAAATTGGACGATTAAAATTGAAGATTTCAGTAAATAAGACTTTCAAGCTATTTTAAATTGATTGTTTCGAACAGAAAAAGTATGAATGACTTTTTATCTGTTCGGAATAATCATTGTATGGAGAACATTATGATAATGGTAACTTATAAAAATATTGATTAATGAAAAAAGAAATACTATTCGTTCTATACTCTCTGATTATTGGAACTGCATCTGCACAATACAATATTGATTTAAGTAAGGTGGTTTCTCCCCCTATTAATTATCTGCAAATGGGGAATGCCGGTCCTGTCGGAAAAGAAATCCGCGTCAATAATTTATATATGGAAGAAGGGGGCATCCCACAGTTGCCGGTAATGGGAGAAATTCATTATAGCCGCATGGATTCAAGGTATTGGCGAGATGCATTGCTGAAAATGAAGGCATCTGGAGTTGATATTGTAGCTACTTATTGCCTTTGGTCATTGCACGAGGAATTTGAAGGGGAGTTATCATGGGAAGGCAATCTAAACCTTCGCCATTTTATAGAGCTTTGTAAAGAACTGGATATGAAAGTACATTTGCGTTTCGGACCTTATTGTAATGCAGAGATCAGAAACGGCGCCTTACCTGACTGGATTATAAATAATAAAAATCTCAAGACACGTTCAAACGATCCTTTATATCTGGAATATTCACGTCGATGGTATCAGGCTGTGTATGATCAGGTGAAGGGACTTTTGTATAAAGACGGAGGCCCTATCATGGCTCTCCAGTTAGAAAATGAATACGTGCGAAAGGGGATGATCATTTCTCATCTGCTTAATTTAAAGAAAATGGCAGTGGAAATAGGGTTTGATGTACCGATTTATTCGATGACTCACTGGATGGATAGCGAATACCCGAAGGGGGAAATAGTACCTTATGCCGGTTTTTATATTGAGGCTCCCTGGACAACTTCTGGGAAAAAAGAGATTCCTACATCCAATTTTGAATATTTTACTTATAACCGGCTTTCAGATAACATAGGCACAGACATTATAAAAATAGAAGGAGAGGTGGAATCTTTAAGTGGAAAGAACAATGATTCTCCTTTCTTTACGTGTGAAATAGGAGTGGGAACGACTGCTTTCTATCATCGCCGTGCTGTTGTACCCGAAGAAATGGCAGGAGAGAATATAAATTTACGTTTAGGATGTGGTGCCAATATGATGGGGTATTACATGTATGTCGGTGGGACTAATCCTATAGGGAAAATAAGCACGTATCAATCTTCCGGCCCCCGGGTAAGTTATGATTATCAGGCACCCATACGCGAATTCGGGACATTGGGGACGGTGATGCAAGAGACTAAAAAATATAACTATTTTATGAATGATTTTGGTACATCGCTTGCTCCGGCCATAGCTTATTTACCTACCAGTAATCAAAATAGAGAGAATCTGCAATGGGCCGTTCGTTCAAATGGGAATGCCGGCTATTTGTTTTGCTCTAATTATTTATATAAAAACAGTAGGAAGGATTATAAGGATGTCCGGTTCACTATAAAGTTGAAAGATGAAACAGTACGCATACCACGTAAAAAAGTGACAGTTAAAAATGGCACTTATTTTCTCTGGCCTTTCAATCAGTATCTGAATGAAGTTTGGCTGAAGTATGCGACGACGCAACCTATCTGTTCTTTGAAAGATGGAGAGGACTGTACTTTCTTCTTTTTCGAGGATGACCAGATTCCGGCGGAGTATTTGATTGCAGATAAGAATGTAAAGAATATAGAAGTGAAGAATGCTGTTTTGAAGGAAGAGAAAGAGGGATATTTTATTGATCGAATTGTTCCAGGAAAAGAATGTATTATAAATATCACCAAGACAAATGGTTCTATGGTTCGTTTTGTTACGTTGACAGAAGAAGAATCAGACTATATCTGGAAAGGAACTGTGGCGGGGAAAGAGTTTGTAGCGATAACTCATGCTTCATTAGTTTATGATAAAAGTAAAATTACCTTAATTGGAGACTCGTCCCAAGCAGATATATGGATGTTTAAAAAAGGTTGTTTCAAACAACAAACCTTCCAGTCGAAGCCCCGTCACCTACGTGCGGCATACAGCTCTGTCGCTCCTATGGCAAAGGGAAAATGGATTTGCCCGTCAAGCGGCGATAAGGTGAAACGCGAGTTCACAGTCCATACATTCTCAACAGTTCAAAAGGCTTATTTACGTTATGTTTCGTTTGCCCCCGCCCACTGCATCTTAAACGGGAAGAAAATAGAAGCCAATACAATGGGCGGATATAAACGGGCTGATGTTACTGCACTCATCCAGAAAGGAAAGAATACAATAGAGTTTTCTACCTCTGGTAAAGGAGTAGTGGGTGAGATTGAAATTCTGCTGCAAAACGGTGAGCGGATTATTTGGAATACGGATGCTACCTGGTTGTCTGCGGCCGATAATAAGCCCGTGCGAATTCTTTTCGGACAAGAGAAACCTTTGGCTTTTGCACCCGAAGAACATTTGGCCGTTTATGAAGTCAAAGCACCGGTACCTCTATGTGGTGACGAGGAAACACGGATGTATCTTTCTTATAAAGGAGATGTGGCCAATGCGTATTTAAACGGAAAACTCGTCGCTGATTCTTATTATGACGGAACCGATTGGATTATCAGTTTGAACCGTCTGAAAGAGGCTGTTGATGTGAACCCATTAGTGATTCGTATAGACGGGTTGAAATCGGCGGATGAGCAAATTTATTTTGAGAAAAACGTAGATCCTGCTGAATGTGTAATTCCTGTTCTGTCAGATATCCGGGTGAATCAGGAATATAGGTTCGAATTGGAGATGGATTAACCGCCATCCTTGGAGGTTCATAGGTCTTTAGAACTTTGTAGATTGAGTGTCTGTCTTCTGCGAAAAGTTCTAAAGATCTCTCTGAAACCGCAGGTTGCTTATTCGCTGTTTTAGATAATGATGTGAGTATGCAAAGTATTCGAAAAGAATGAAAATATTTACAATAAATCGCAATAACTGATTATGAGCATAGAGAGAATACTGCTTTGCCTTTTTTTTGCCTTTCTTGTCCATTTATCCAAAGCACAATGCACAGATACAATTTACATATCCGATTTCGGGCTAAAACCATATTCATACGAGAATAGTGTTGCCCAACTTCAGGCTGCGATTGAGGCTTGTAAGCAGAAAGGGGCGAAGGTGCTGTCCTTTTCAAAAGGGAGATATGATATATGGCCGGAAGGAGCTGTCCGAAAAGAATTTTATATCTCGAATACATCTACAGAAAAAGAGTGTCCTTCTAAAATTAAAACGATCGGACTATTGTTTAATAAGATGCGAAACCTGAAGGTAGAAGGTAACGGAGCTTTATTGATGTTTCATGGGAAAATGACTACAATCGTACTGGATAGCTGTCAGAATGTTACCTTAGAAGGCTTGTCCGTTGACTTTGAACGTCCGGCAGGCTCTGAATTACATTATGAGTATGTGGGTGAAAATTATGTGGACGTTTCTGTACATCGTGATACTAAGTATGAAATAGTTAATGGGAAATTGAACCTTTATGGTGAGGGGTGGAAATCTAACAAAAATCATTGTATCGAATATGACGGGCAAACAGAAACCTGCCATTATAGCCAGGGGTGGAAGGTTTTATCCAACTTACATGCGCAAGAGATAGTTGCAGGGCGAGTTAGGTTTACTACTTTGCCCGGTTTCCAACCGAAGCAAGGCAATACATTGACGATTCGTGACGTGATCCGTGATCAGGTCGGTATGTTTATCCATCGAAGTAAGAATGTGGTTCTGAAGGATATGCGAATGCATTATATGCATGGTCTGGGGATAATAAGCCAGTATTCTGATAACATAACAATGTGTAGGGTAAAGTGTATGCCCGAACCCAAATCAGGAAGATTGTTGGCTGCTTCAGCGGATATGATGCACTTTTCCGGGTGCAGAGGGAGGCTTCTAATTGACAGCTGTTACTTTGCAGGCGCTCAGGATGACGCGATCAATATACATGGAACCAACCTGAAAGTAGTTGAGAAAGTTAGTTCCAATACATTGAATATGCGGTTCTCGCATGGACAAAGTTATGGGTTTCAAGCATATTTCACGGGAGATACGGTTGCTTTTGTGAAGGCGACTACCATGGAACGGCTTTCAACAGCATCTGTACATTCGGTTAAGCGCTTGTCGGACCGTATTTGGCAGGTTAAGTTCGACCGGGAGGTTCCTGAATGGTTGGAAATAAATCATGATTGTGTAGAGAACCTGACTTATACTCCTTCTGTGGAAATCCGGAATAATTACTTTACTCGAACCAGTACAAGAGGAACGTTGGTCACAACGCCACGCAAAGTCGTGATTGAAAAAAATACTTATTATAAGGTCGGTATGAGTGCTATTCTGATAGAAGGTGATGCAGAAGGGTGGTTTGAGTCGGGGCCCGTCAATGATGTGCTGATCAGAGAGAATACATTTGTAGACTGTGCTTATAATGGAGGACCGGGAAATGCCGTGATTGCGATTAATCCGTCTAATTCTGTCATCAATGCCAACCGGCCTGTCCATAAGAATATCCGGATAGAAAATAATCTTTTTAAGAGTTTTAATACTCCTTTGTTGTTTGCAAAAAGTACGGAAGGTATTTTATTTGCGAATAATACGGTCGAACGTACCATGCAATTGAGGTTTTCTGCTAAAAATGATATTATGTTTTATTTAAATGGATGTAAAGACGTTACTATCCGGAATGTGATTTGCAAAGAAGGTGTCTCAAACAAAGAGATTTATATTGATAACATGAAAAGGGCATATGTGAAGAAGCCTGTCGGCATGAATATACGTATAGCTAAATAATTGTCGGTTGTTCGCGGATAAATAAAGGCTAAATGTATAATTTAGTTTATGTCATTTAGCCTTTGTTTACTATAAAGATATGTATTCGTTTGATTGTATAGTAATTCGTGTGTTGCTATTCTGCTGTTTTCTATTTAAAGCTGCTACAACTCACTTCTATTCCATTAACATAAATGAGAACTTTATACTGCGTATTATTTTTCAAAGTTTGAGTAACATTTTTAATTGATAAGGTTGTTTTCTCGTAAGGATGAAGAGCTTTTACCTTGATATTTTTTAAGCAGATGTTATCGCTTGATATTTCTAATATTGCAGGTTCGGAGGATGATAAGCCAAAATTCTGTATTTCTATCTGAAGTGTTTCTGTCTCTTTGTCATATATTGGACGTCGTGTGGAGAGCAAAGCCGGTTCGTAATTTACAAATGGCATTCGGGCGTAACCGTAAATCATATTTCCATTTTTGTCCGTTCCTATTATTTTGGGTGCAAATTCCTCTGAGTTTATGCCGGTGTCTTTCATTTTGAATACAACAATCAGGTCATTTCCTACATGTTTTGTTTTAACTGGTCTGGCTCCACGCCCGAAATTCACTTCGGTATATGAACCGAATCGTAGTGATTTTACATCTACATCTGTTTGAGGAGCAAATCCCTCTTCTGCTAAAATTCTCACTTCAATGTTGCGGGTTGATGGAGTTATTTTCTTTTTGTTGAGAATGGAAAGCCTCATTCCTTTATTTAATGGGATGCAGATATTTTTAGAACTGTGCTTGTCGTTCGGTAAATCATTCCATTTGATAGTGTCGATCACTGCAAAATTCATTTGAGTGGCTCGGCCATATTGGTCTTGAAGCACTTTGGGGCGTTCATACTTGAACCACCTCTCTACTTTTCCGTCCTTATGAAAGGAGATTCCCGGCATATAGGCTTCGCCCTGTTCTGTCACCCAATTCACGCCATCTTTTGAGCGTTGGTAGAATGCAATCCTCCCCAACCAGTCGTTTACAATCAGATGATACTGAAGTTCATCTTTCCACACCACGGGATCTTCGAATCTTCCTTCGACAGCCGGGTATATTCGTTTGTCCGTCAATTGATGATAGGTTGAAAGGCCGTCTTTGCTGATCCATACACCTCCACCGCGGCACACCATCAGGTATGAGCCATCCGATCTGCGGGCAAAAGTCAAATTGGAAAGCCCCTCTATAATTTTCCTATCACGAGAATCAAAATTGAAATGACCGAATATCCATTTCGATGCATCTTCTCTATCTGCGATGTAATAACCGTCTATTGTATAAACCACTATTCGTCCGTCTTTTAGGCGGAAAGCTTCGGGGTTATGTCCTTTACCGATTGAATCTTGTATTTTGAAAGGACCGGTTGGCCTGTCGCTTACAGCACGGAATACGGTGGAATTAGGCCAAAACATATGCCCCTTAGGAGAAGACTCCGGCCATCCGCACACATATAAATGATATTTTCCTTCGGCATCCCGCAAGATGTTTCCACCCCAGAAAGATAAATCGGCATCTTCTATCCCATTATCAACATATCTGTTACGTACCTCATCCGTCCCCCATATATTTTCTGCTTGAGTCCCATTGGGCATAGGCAAAAAGCGATCCATGAAGCGTGCTCCTTTTGCCAGATGTTGCCATTCTGTAGGACGTTCGCGTTCCATAACTTGAGATGTAGCGGAGGCAAAAAAGCAACTCACGATCACTAATGCCAAAAATCTATTCATAGTAAAATGGATTTGCAGAAATATCATAATTTATTTTGTTGGATATTTGGATACAAAAGTAAGGTTGGAAATTATATCATAAAATGGATGAAAGTTATAAAAGCATGGATTATTTCACGAAATAGACATTGGAGCATCCGTTGCCTTATGGTTAAAGTGCCTCGATCTGTATACAATCCAGTCCGAACAAAGTTCCTGTCGATAGCGGATTTCGGCCGATCAATTCTATCCGCAGGATAAATTTGCCGTTTACAGGTTTATACGTGCCTAAATCAATGGCATTTGTGGCTTCGACTTTCTCGCTGTAACAGTCCAACTGTTTTCCGTTTTTGGGGTGATTTACATACAACCTTATATTGCCGTAGTCGGTTGCTTTGGTACAATATAGACTCAAGTTGTATTCACGATCCTCAAAACCGGAGAATTCAAACTCGATGTAATCGCCTTCCTTACCGCCATGGCATACCAGGTGGTCTTTTAAGTTCCATTTGCCCGGATGCCCGCTGAGTCTTTGTCTGTCATAACGCAGTCTTTCTGATTTGGACGTTGGCTGGATTTGGCAAAAATCAATGGCATTTGGTATGTTGCAGACAGGAGATTGAGTAGGGGTAGGCAATAACCCTGCTTCTATTTCTTCTATGCCGGAAGAGCCTGTGGCTTCGGAACCTAAGTCTCCGTACCAGAATACAGTCGAAGAGTAATCTACCGTTCCGTTTTCCCAACCTAACAATTCGAAATCGAACTTCAATTGCCGGTTGAAGGGAATGGCATCTAAGCATCTGACTCTGAAGAAGCTGTTGTAGCCATAAAAATCTCGCATATCCTGGCGGGGTTGTCCGGCAAATGGTGTCTGACTTTTAAAATAGCCATCGAAACTGTAGTAGTCTTCAGTGCCTGTTCCGAAATGGGAAGGAAATGGTTCGTGATCTACGGTTATTTTTTCATCTCCTTCTCCATACCACTCTGTCGTATGGTTGAAAAGTGATAGCAGGTCTCCCCGATAAACTCCTCTGCCGGATATAGTGGTGAAATTCCAATCTATACATTTTTCGTGTTCCATCCAGGTGACGACGGGCAGACCACGTTCCTGCTTCCAGGCTGTATGGAAATAGAGAGACCGGTTGTCCCACTTATAGGGTTGTGAAACAATATCTGTTTGTATATCGGCTTTGTATGGAGAGAGGTTCAAGATCGTGATTTCACAATCCTGCTTATAGGGCATCAACCATTTGCTGCAGACAATCCCTTTGCCATCGGAATAGAAGAAAAAACTTCTGGACGCAAAAGATCCCATACCGGAGCCTGCAAAATCGGATAGTGGAGCCCATACGGTTTGTTTTCCGTCAAAGCTTATGGTTACGATCAGGCTACGCATCAATAAGGCAAAATCATCTGTTCCGGGTTTCAGGTTTTTATCTGTTTTCACATTGAACTGAAGAAGGCTGATCGCTCTTTTTCCTGTGCGAAGGTTCAGCTTTTGTTTTTCACCTTTATTTAATGAAAAACTCTGTTGATGGTTAAGTGAACCTTTGCCATAATCAGACTGAGGATTAAATCCCTTATCCATATTTTTATAGAGTGCGTCGGATGTTTTTTCTGCTAAAGCGGGTATGCGGTCTGCCACTTCCTGTGAGAAAGTTTCTACCGGAGTACCTGTGGGGTATTTGCGGTAATTGAACAAAAAGTGTCGGTTAGTCCGTTCGGGGGTAAGTTCCTCCATGGTTACTTTGCAACCGTTGTTATAGGGGACAGGTAGATAAATCAGGCTGCCTCTGTTCCATTTATTGTCCGGTTCGATTAACCCTTTCTTCAATCCTCGCACACCGAACTTCTGGAGATCATAAGAGGGCACCTCCCAGCCCGGTTCGTCTTTTCCGTCAAAATAGAAACGTAAGATTGTATTTATGCTGCCAAAGGTCGTGAGCCATATGCGGGTAATGGCACCGGGACCTTTGTCCTCAAAAAGAACCTTTTCTTTCCGTCCGTTGCGTTCTTCAAGGCGGATGAATCCTTCGCCGTCATCATTGGCAAACCAATTGGGGCGGTCAGGAGAAACGGACCTGCGATCGTAGCTGCTTTGCTGCATACTGCGATAGGGCAGGGCCGGATAGCGGCTCATTTCATCCCGTGAGGTCATTTCTTTCAGGAGGGTTTCTACTGTGATCTGATATTTTGTCTGTGCAAATGAACAGGTGCACAGAGCGGAGAAAAGTAAGCTGATCCCCCATTTCATTATTCCTGTTGTAAACTCAGGCTTCGGAGAAGATAATAAGAGTTGTTTCCATTTTGTGTCCATAATACGATTTTATTGATGGTAAGTAGCTGCAATATTAAGAAAGTATATCGGATGAGGCTATAATGAATTGTACCAAATCGTAGTACAGACGTTACATGAAGCATTCTTTTTGGGTTTTGCCGACTTATGGTGGTGGAGTGACCGGCTTTCCGCTATCTTTCTTGCATGACGCACACGAATTGTTATCCGAACAACTATAGAATATTGCGGCCGTCAGGAAAGGCAGGAATATTAATTTCTTTATAAATCTTCTGGTTCAGGTTTTTAATTACTTGCATATAACACTTTACTTCTCAAATGGTTTTATATATCTTTGTGCGTTGAACGCGATATATTTCAATTTATTATGAACGGATTTCTACTGTTGAAACGCCCTTTTATCTGGCTGGCCCGCTTTCGTCACCGTTGTGGATATGGGGTTCATTCACCATTTGCTTTCGACTTGATAACCAACGTCATTTATGAGCGTACCCCTTACTATGCTTACAGTTTGCTGGAGACTGAACAAAAGAAAATGTCGGTAAATCCCGGCAAGAAGTGGAAGCATGAATCAAAGAAGGTGAACCGGTTATTGTTCCGGTTGGTCAACCGAATGCAACCTGCTACGATTGTAGATGCCGGAACGTTGTCGGTATCGTCTCTCTATTTGCAGGCCGGACATGCTAAAGCGGGTTATTTGGGTGCTTCTGATTTGTCCGAACTCTTTTTGGAGAAAGATACACCTGTCGATTTTCTTTATTTGCACCATTACCGTGACTTGGAATTTGTAGAGAAAGTATTCGATATATGTGCGTCGAGAACAACGGAACAAGGAGTTTTTGTGATTGCCGGTATCTGCTATACGAAAAAGATGAAAGCACTCTGGAAAAAGATACAGCAGGATGACCGGACGGGTGTTACATTCGATTTATATGATCTTGGAATCGTCTTTTTCGACCGTACGAAGATAAAACAGCACTATATCGTCAACTTCTGAATCCTTTTGTGTGTTAACCTTTACAGAAATAATAAACTTACTATCATTATGAAAAAGAGTCTTGTATATACAAAAACGGGTGATAAAGGAACAACGGGTCTGATAGGAGGAACCCGTGTGCTGAAAACCCACATCCGCCTTGAAGCGTATGGAACGGTCGATGAACTGAACTCGAATCTGGGATTACTGGCAACTTACCTGATGGACGAGCATGATTTGGATTTCGTACAGTCGGTGCAGGATAAACTGTTTGCCATTGGTTCGCATCTGGCCACTGACCAGGAGAAGATCCAACTGCACGATGTCAGTATTATTACCCCTGCCGATGTAGAAGCTATTGAACGTGAAATTGATGCTGCCGACGAAATTCTTCCGCCTTTACATTCCTTCATCATTCCGGGAGGAAGTCGTGGCTCGGCACTTTGCCACGTTTGCCGTACCGTTTGCCGGAGGGCGGAGCGGCGTATTCTTGCATTATCCGAAAGCTATACAATCTCTGCTGATTTGCTGGCTTATGTCAACCGGCTGTCTGATTATTTATTTGTCTTGTCTCGTAAAATGAATTTTAATGAGGGAAAAGACGAAATATTTTGGAATAATAGTTGCAAGTGAAATTTTTTATTATACTTTTGCCGAAAAATAGAGAGTAGGTATTAATATTCACATTTTAAATACGAAAGCTTATGTATTGGACGTTGGAATTAGCATCTAAACTGGAAGATGCTCCTTGGCCGGCAACTAAGGATGAACTGATTGATTATGCCATGCGGTCGGGTGCTCCTCTTGAAGTGATTGAAAACCTTCAGGAAATGGAAGATGAAGGCGAAATCTATGAAAGTATAGAAGATATTTGGCCGGACTACCCCAGTAAAGAAGATTTCTTCTTTAACGAAGAGGAGTATTGATACGAACGAATGAATTGAAAATAATAAATAGTCCCGATAAACGATCCGGTTTATCGGGACTATTTTATTGGTATTAGAACATCGGTAACTGATAGATGAAACCTAAAGACAAACGATTGGTGCTGTAGTTCTCCTGTCCCAGTACTTTGGCACGATGTGTGAAGTCGTATGAACGTCCCACGTAAGTCAGGAAGAAATGCAGGTTGGTCTTCATCGGGTAAAACTCTACTCCGGCCAGATATCCCCAGGAAGTACGGTAGTTACCTTTTTCAATGCCGTCAGCTGCTTTAGTAACCGAAGCGGTTTCGTACATACCTTTTACAAAAGCATTCCATTTCGGGAGGAAACGGTAGTTGAGCTTGGTCACCACAGATAAGTAACCGGCGTTGAAAGCATTGTGTCCGCTGGCATTACCCACGATTCCGGTGATAGTACCGTTGCGGTCGATGCCTTCCTGCGAATACATGAAGTCGACAAACATATTGAACTTATCCAGATTCAGCTCGTTGCCCACTGCATAATAGTAGAGGTTCTTGCCTTTGGCTTCACTCATGACGGAGGCCGACCAGCGGGTTTTGAATACCTCATTGAAGTTACCGTTCCAGTTCAGGGTATAGACCAGGGGCATCTTCCCCGATTTGAGATCCGGCAATTTGCCTTCCGAATCTTCGGTGATTCCGTATGTCTTGTCAAATGAACTGTTACGACTATTCAGAATCTGCAGGTTGAGTTGCTGGGTGGGGGTAATATTATAACCGACGTTCAGTCCGGTCATAAAATTACTCATATTGTCGATCATGTCACTGTATTCGTAAATGTCGATCGGATTCAGGTCGAACTCAAATCCCCCGTAAGCGGCACATTGCTTACCGGCAAAGAAAGAGAACTGATCATTCAGTTTCACACCGATTCCGGCATAGTCTATCGAGGTAGGGATGTTATCAATCATTCCTCCTCCTTCGTTCGAACGGTTCAGGCGTTGACGATAGCGGTAAGAGAGCCAGCTGTTGAGATTGCCTTTTGCTTCGATGCGGAGTTGACGCATTTTGAATACTCCTTCGTCGAAACCATCGCGGAAGTTAGCGTCAAAACTACCTTGCATATTGAGGTACAGATTGAACTTATCCGTCTTTTTTTGCACGTTGGCCAGTTCTTCGTACAACGATTTGTTTTCCAGAAACATTTCCTTCTTTTCTGCCTTTTGTGCATATACTCCTTGAATGCTGCCCGCAAGGAGCAGCATTGCCATTAATTTCTTCATAAGTGTTCAGGTTTTATCGGTTCGATGCCCGGTTAGTACTCATTAAAATATTGCTGAATCTGCTTCCAGTCGTTGGTTTTGGTCAGTGCAAGCATCAGCAGTACACGTGACTTTTGCGGGTTCAATTCCTGCGAAGCGATAAATTGATATTGAGCATCATCCACCTCGGCATCCAGTGTCGTAGGTCCGGTCGGTACACGGGATGAACGGACAACGAGTATTCCTTTCTTACGGGCTTCTGTCAGTACCGGGAAAATGTTCTTGTGAATGTTTCCGTTACCTACGCCGGCATGGATAATACCCTTATAATCGTGGTGTAGAAGTGGGGTTACCATATCTGCCTCAATGTTTGAGTAGCTATAAACGATACCTACTTTAGGCAGAGAGTTCAGGTTGGTTACGTCGAACACAGACTGAGTGGTATGCTTTTTCAGTGGGGCTTGGTTGTAAAATACCTTTCCGTTGAAGATATAGCCCAACGCTCCGGAGTTGGGGGCCTGGAAGGTTTGTACATCGATTGTATTCATCTTTAATACACTTTCTGCCCCGAGAATCAATCCGTTCATGGCTACCAGTACGCCTTTGCCTACAGATTCTTTGGCCCCTGCGGTGATTACGGCGTTATAAAGGTTCAGCGGACCATCGGCACTAAGTGCGGTGGAAGGACGCATGGCTCCTACCAGTACCACCGGCTTATCGCTTTTGACGGTCAGGTTCAGGAAGTAAGCCGTTTCTTCCATTGTATCTGTTCCGTGAGTGATAACGATGCCGTCGATATCCGGACGCTTCAACAACTGGTTGATCTTTTTGGCAAGTATCAGCCATACTTCGTCGTTCATGTCCTGCGAACCGATGCGCACAATTTGTTCACCGGTCACATTGGCAATGTTTTTTAGTTCGGGTACTGCATCCAGCAGCGTACCGATTGCTACTTGTCCGGCTGTGTAATTGGTAGAGGTTGCCGAGCCGCCTGTCCCGGCAATCGTTCCTCCGGTAGCAAGGATGTGAATGTTTGGCTTCTGTGAGAAGGCCATCATTGTGGAAAGCAGTAGTGTAACCACTACAAGGCTTAGTCTTTTTAGTTCTTTCATGACTCAACTGTTATTTAGGTTAAAAAATAGATAGTTCGTATTTTTAAAATACCTGGATGAAGAGCAATCCGAGTACGATAGCTACAACGGTTGATACCAATCCGGGCATCATAAACGAATGATTCAACACATATTTACCGATTTTGGTTGTTCCTGTACGGTCGAAATTGATGGCAGCAACCACCGTCGGATAATTCGGAATGAAGAAGTATCCGTTTACGGCCGGGAACATGGCGATCAGCATATACGGCGAAATGCCGAGGGCGATGCCCAGTGGCATCAGTGCACGTACTGTGGCCGCCTGACTGTAAAGTAGGATAGACATTACGAACAAAGCTATTCCGAATAACCATGGCATCTGCCGAACCAATCCTTCGATAGATTCTGTCAGTTGCCCCATGTTGCCTTGCAGGAATGTGTCACCCATCCAGGCTATACCGAAGATGGCGATTACCGCCTGCATTCCTGCCGGGAAAACAGAACCTTGTGTTGCTTTGATTCCATCCGTCTTGGTAATCATCAGGATAAGCGCAGCTGCCGAAAGCATTACGATTTCAATAATGGCAGACATCCCCAATGTAACGGTTTCTCCGTCTATCAGGAAGGTGGGGCGCATACCGTCGAAAGAACCGAAGAATACGATGAAGGCCGTTGCTAAAATGAAAATCAGAACCGAGATCATTGCATTGCGCTTGTTGTGTACGTCCTTAATCTCTACTTTCTTAGAGTTGAAATACCCTTCTGCCAATCGCTTCTGATATTCCGGGTCGTCCACCAGTTCTTTGCCCACTTTCATTGAGAACAGTGCACCTACCAGCACACCGATAATGGTAGCGGGGATCGTTATTTTTAAAATGTCAAATAAAGTAATGTCAAAACCTGCCAGAAGTCCGAGCAAGGCAACTGTGGCAGCCGAAATGGGGCTGGCTGTGATGGCTTGCTGAGAAGCGATAACGGCGATACCGAGAGGGCGTTCCGGACGGATTTTTGTTTCGGTGGCCACTTCGGCAATCACCGGCAGTACGGAATAGGCAACATGTCCCGTACCGGCGACGAAGGTGAACAGATAAGTCACAATAGGACTCAAAAGAGTGACGTGTGACGGGTTTTTACGCAATAACTTTTCTGCCAGCTTCACCATATAGTCCAGTCCGCCGGCTGCCTGCATGCATGATGCAGCCGAAATAACTGCGGCAATCATCAACATTACATCGATCGGAGGGGCTGTGGGTTGCAGTCCGAAGACAAAAGTCAGTATCCCTAAACCTACGCCGCCCATTACTCCGAGTCCGATACCTCCCAAACGGGCACCGATAATAATAGCTGTCAGTACAAAAGCCAATTGTAAAATCATATCTTTCTTTTTTTATTTTTTGGCAAAGATAATTTAATAAATTGTCTCTGAATTGGTAAATGATATGGTAATCAACAAAAAAGAAGTTAATTGGTTTTTGCTGGTTTGCATATTTTTTCATTATGAAGGAGATTTTATAAAATATCTCTCAATCGGACGTTATTTACAATATGATACATGTCTTTGCTTTATTATACGTAAATTGTTCCTTGTTTAAAGTATGTTAACTAAATAGTGAATATGATTGCTTTCAAAACAATATTGCTTAAGTTTGGTTATTATAAACACAGTTAAGATTATAATTGTTAATAAAGATATATTATGAAAGAAGAATTATCGAAAGCAACCCGTACAGAGAGTGATTTAATAGGTGAACGTGAAGTACCCGAAACCGCCTTGTATGGTGTACAAACCCTTCGGGGCATAGAGAACTTCCGCATTAGCAAATATCACCTTTGTGAGTATCCGTTGTTTATCAATGCACTTGCCATAACCAAGATGGGAGCCGCTATGGCTAACTTTGAGCTTGGATTGCTGGCTGAAGAACAGGCAAATGCCATTCTCCATGCATGTAAAGAAATTCTGGAAGGCAAACATCACGACCAATTCCCGGTAGACATGATTCAGGGTGGAGCCGGAACTACCACCAACATGAATGCTAACGAGGTGATAGCCAATCGTGCCCTCGAACTGATGGGACATAAACGCGGAGAGTATCAATATTGTTCGCCCAATGACCACGTCAACCGTTCGCAGTCCACCAACGATGCCTATCCGACTGCCATCCATATAGGTATGTATTATACCCATCTGAAACTGGTGAAGCATTTCAAAGAAGTGATCGGTGCTTTCCGGAGAAAAGCAGAAGAGTTTGCACATGTGATCAAGATGGGGCGTACACAGTTGGAAGATGCGGTGCCGATGACGCTTGGGCAGACATTCAATGGTTTTGCCAGCATCCTTCAAGATGAAATTAAGAATCTGGACTTTGCTGCACAGGACTTCCTGACAGTCAATATGGGAGCTACTGCCATCGGAACCGGAATTACCGCCGAACCGGAATATGCTACCAAATGCATCGCGGCCCTCCGGAAGATTACCGGGCTGGATATCCGTTTGGCCGACGATCTGATAGGAGCTACTTCCGATACTTCCTGTCTGGTGGGGTATTCTTCAGCCATGCGTCGTATAGCTGTAAAAATGAATAAGATTTGCAATGACTTGCGTCTTCTGGCATCCGGTCCGCGTTGCGGGTTGGGTGAGATCAATCTGCCTGCCATGCAACCCGGTTCGTCTATCATGCCCGGTAAGGTAAATCCGGTTATCCCCGAAGTGATGAACCAGATCGACTATAAAGTGATAGGCAACGACCTTTGCGTGGCTATGAGTGGCGAAGCGGCTCAGATGGAGCTGAATGCGATGGAACCGGTTATGGCACAGTGTTGCTTTGAATCTGCCGATTTGCTGATGAATGGCTTCGATACACTGCGTACTTTGTGCATAGACGGCATTACGGCCAATGAGGAGAAATGCCGGAAAGATGTTCACAACAGTATCGGTGTTGTGACGGCCCTCAACCCTGTCATCGGGTATAAGAATTCTACCAAAATTGCCAAAGAGGCACAGGAGACCGGTAAGGGAGTTTACGAACTGGTGTTGGAACATAACATTCTTTCGAAAGAAGACCTTGATACGATCCTGAAGCCGGAAAACATGATTCATCCGGTTAAACTCGATATTAAGCCTAACAACTGATCCGGGGAATCCGGTCAGCATATTTAAGAAGTTGTATCCCAATCCGGTTACAGTCCTTTCTTCCGTTTAGGGAGGATAGGAGAATTGCAACGGTTTGGGGTACAACTTCTTTTTTTATTTTCTGAAGTTTGAGAACTGAATCCGGTATTTTTTTTCTATCTTGCCGGTGTGATTAATGATGATACTATGAAAAAATTCCCTTTTTACTTTCTGGTGCTGTACCTGTTGGCTTCATGCCAGGGGACGAAGCAGGCGGAGACTCAGGCTTTATCCGTTGTCGACATGACAAAAAGTTACCCTGAAAAAGAGATTGTTCTGCAAGACATTGCCGATGTGGAATATATTCCTTTGGAAACTACCGATGACTTTCTGTTCAATGGTGTTGCCGCGATAGTGTCCGATAAATATATCGTGACGATAGGTCACCAGAGTGAAGATGTCTGTCTGTTCAGCCGGGAGGGAAAAGCCCTTACTCGTATCCACCGGGTGGGAAATGGTCCGGGAGAATACAAAGATGTTGCGACGGTAGACGTAAACTGGGAGAATGGCGAACTTTATCTGAAAGAGATGAACCGGCAAAAAATTCACGTCTATTCGCTGGATGGCACGTTCAAGCGTTCGCTTCCTTATCCCGAAAATATATGGTTGAACCAGATGTATCTTTTCTCTCCCGAATATCTGATTGCCTCCCGGGACTTCACTCCTTCCGCAGGTTCGGATGCCGGGTTCCATCCCTACCTCCTTGTCTCTACCGAGAGCGGACAGCTGGATTCTTTGAGCTATGTGCAGAAAAAATGTGTGCAAGTTAAATTAATCATCAACGAGCAAGCGCATCTGTATGGCTATATGCATGAGCCATCGATTATTTGCAATGGTTCCCGGTTCTACATAGGCAATGCGGACTCGGATACTTTGTTTACGATGGAGCCGGATTTTACTTTAAAACCTTTGCTGGTCCGGACCCCTTCACATAATGAAGAAGGGAACCAGTATGGTTTGTTTTTGAAAGGAGTGGCGGGACCCTATCTTTTTTTAACCAAGCAACCGATGGAGATACCTATGAACAGCATCGATCATCTGGATTTGCAAAATGAAGAATGGCTTTATGATCGCCGTACCCAGGAGGTTTTCCGCTATATTTTCAAGAATCGTGAAGATACTTCGAAACCGGTCTCAGGCATCATGTTTTATCGTTATCCCGAAGATTGCGCTTTAGTCATTCTGAAGTCGGAAGATTTGGTGGAGGCTTACGAAGCCGGTGAGTTGAGTGGTGAACTGAAAAAGATTGTTTCGGGAATGAAAGTAGATGATAATCCTGTCCTGATGCTGATACAGTTTAAGGGATAGGGAAACGGTCTTCATAGAGAAGGGGGAGGTGTCACAGTCTGTGGTGAAACGGGCTTTTGCAAGGCTCTTTTTCTTAATCGGAACCTGCAAGCCTGTGCGGAAAGAGTGGGATTCAAACCCACGGAACAGACAAGCCGTTCACCGGATTTCGAGTCCGGCCCATTCGATCACTCTGGCATCTTTCCTTAAATGTACTACAAAGGTAAATCGTTTTATGATTTGTTGTTCCGGTAAGGGTGTTTTTTTCTTCTTGTCGGGATTTTGCTGCTACTTTATGAGGTTGCGGGTCTATTATTAAAAGATCCGATATACCAGTTGTACATCTCGTATATAGTTCCCTTAGATGATAAAGATGGATCTTTTTATTGAGAAAACGGCAAGTCCTTTATATTGGCGATTGAAACAACAAAATGCTGTTGAGTAATGTTATAGAATAGAGCGCTTTGCTGAAAATATGCAAACGAATTTAATGTTTTTTTAATTTAAAACTATATCTTTGTCCCGAATTTTAAACACAACTTAGTTATGAAAAAGATTATTAGTGCTTTAATGATAGCTGTATGTATCGGTATGGCTATGCCTGCTCAGGCACAACTTATCAAGTTTGGTGTGAAAGGTGGTGTAAACCTGGCAAAAGCTGATTTTAATAAGTCTGATTTAAAAACAGACAACTTTACCGGTTTCTTTATCGGCCCGATGGCTGAGGTTACTATCCCACTGGTAGGTTTGGGGGTTGACGGTGCTCTTTTGTTCTCTCAGAGAGGTGTCAAAGTAGGTGATGAGTCTATCAGACAGAATGGTCTCGATATTCCAATTAACTTGAAGTATACTATTGGCTTGGGTAGTGCATTGGGTATCTACGTGGCAGCCGGTCCGGATTTTTATTTTAACTTCTCAGGCGATAAGAATTACGAGGACCTTGGTCGGTTGAATAAAAAGAACGCACAGATAGGTATTAATGTAGGTGCCGGTGTGAAATTACTGAGGCATTTGCAGATAGGAGCCAATTATAATATCCCGTTGAATAAAACAGCGGAATGGAAAGAGGCTGATTTTTCTTATAAGACTAAAATGTGGCAGATATCTGCTGCTTATATTTTCTAAGAAATCAGAATCATCTGATGATATACAAATCCCCGGCGTTTGCGTCGGGGATTTTTTTGTATCTTTGTCCTCACGATGAAAAAGTATGTAGATGTCATATTACCTTTGCCTCTTCCCCGTTGCTTCACTTATTCCCTTCCGGACGAAGGAGCAGAAGAGGTACAAATCGGTTGCCGGGTAGTCGTATCTTTCGGGCGGAAAAAGTATTATACAGCCATTGTTTGCAATGTTCACTATTATGCGCCGACTGAATATGAAGTCAAAGAGATTTCCGCCGTACTTGATACCTCTCCGATACTGCTCCCTGTACAATTCCGGTTTTGGGAATGGTTATCCGATTATTATCTCTGTACACAGGGCGATGTCTACAAAGCGGCGTTACCTTCCGGTTTAAAACTGGAAAGCGAGACAATTGTTGAATACAACCCTGACTTTGAAGCCGATGCTCCCCTTCCCGAACGGGAACAACGGATACTTGACTTGCTTGCAAAAGATCCTGAGCAGTGCGTCACCAAACTTGAAAAGGAGAGTGGTCTGAAAAACATACTTACTGTTATTAAATCCTTGCTCGATAAGGAAGCCCTTTTTGTAAAAGAGGAACTTCGCCGTACCTATAAACCTAAAACAGAAGTCCGGGTCCGGCTGACGGCCGACGCTTCGGGCGAGGAGAATCTCCGGCGACATTTTGATAAATTAGAACGCGTCCCGAAGCAACTGGCACTGTTGATGAAGTACGTCGAGCTTTCCGGGGTATTGGGAGACGGCACGTTGAAGGAAGTATCGAAAAAGGAATTGTTGCAGCGTGCTTCCGCTTCTCCTGCCGTTTTTAACGGATTGGTAGAAAAGCGGGTCTTTGAAGTCTATCAACGGGAAATCGGCCGGTTGAACCGTATCTCGGGACAAACGGTGGAACTGAACGTTCTGAACGAACATCAGCAGCGGGCTTATGATGAAATTGTGTGGAGCTTTCAAGAGAAGAATGTCTGCTTGCTCCACGGTGTGACTTCCAGCGGAAAGACTGAAGTGTATATCCATCTGATAGAAGATGCTTTACGTCAGCGGAAACAGGTGCTTTACCTGTTACCCGAAATTGCGTTGACCACTCAGATTACCGAACGTCTGAAACGGGTGTTCGGCTCCCGGTTGGGGATCTATCACTCCAAGTTTCCCGATGCCGAACGGGTTGAGATCTGGCAGAAGCAATTGACGGAAGAAGGATATGACATTATTCTGGGGGTGCGCTCTTCGGTATTCCTCCCGTTCCGGAATCTCGGACTGGTCATTGTGGACGAAGAGCACGAGAACACTTATAAACAGCAGGACCCCGCGCCACGCTATCATGCCCGCAATGCCGCTATCGTACTGGCTTCGATGTATGGGGCAAAGACGTTGTTAGGCACTGCCACTCCTTCGGTGGAGACCTGGCAGAATGCCACTACCGGTAAATTCGGATGGGTGGAGTTGAAAGAACGATATAAAGAAATTCAACTTCCGGAAATTATTCCGGTAGATATCAAGGAATTACACCGCAAAAAGCGGATGACGGGGCAATTCTCCCCCTTGTTATTGCAATACGTCCGTGAGGCGCTTGATAATAAACAGCAGGTGATTCTATTTCAGAACCGGCGCGGTTTTGCCCCGATGATAGAGTGCCGCACTTGCGGATGGGTGCCTAAATGCAAAAACTGTGATGTCAGCCTGACTTATCATAAAGGCATCAATCAGCTGACTTGCCATTATTGCGGGTATACCTACCAGTTGCCCCGTTCGTGTCCGGCTTGCGAGGGAGTCGAACTTATGCACAGGGGCTTTGGTACGGAGAAGATAGAAGATGACGTAAAACTGATTTTTCCGGAAGCTTCTGTGGCACGTATGGACTTGGATACTACCCGTACCCGGTCGGCCTATGAAAAGATTATTGCAGATTTTGAGCAAGGGAAGACTGATATACTGATCGGTACCCAGATGGTATCAAAAGGACTCGACTTCGATCATGTCAGTGTAGTGGGCATCCTCAATGCGGATACGATGTTGAATTATCCCGATTTCCGTTCGTACGAACGTGCCTTCCAGTTGATGGCACAGGTTGCCGGACGTGCCGGGCGAAAAAATAAACGGGGCAGGGTTGTGCTGCAAACCAAAAGTATAGATCACCCCATCATCCGTCAGGTGATGACGAACGATTACGAGGATATGGTAGCGGGACAATTGGCCGAACGGCAGATGTTCCATTATCCTCCCTACTACCGGATGGTGTATGTTTATCTGAAGAACCGGAACGAGACATTGCTGGATGTGATGGCACATACCATGGCCGAAAAGCTGCGCGCATTGTTCGGAAACCGTATACTGGGGCCGGATAAGCCTCCCGTTGCCCGTATCCAGACTTTGTTTATACGGAAAATAGTTGTTAAAATAGAACAAAATGCGCCAATGAGTCGCGCCCGTGAATTACTTTTGCGTGTACAACGGGAAATGATAGAAGACGAACGGTTTAAATCGTTGATTGTCTATTATGATGTAGATCCTATGTAATGAAAACCAATCTTAATATATACCTTTAAAAAATGAAACCATGAAGCGAATCACGACACTTTTGCTTTCTTGCCTGGTTAGTACAGGCCCGCTTCTTGCACAGCAAGGAGTGACACAATGTGGAACACCGACCGGACAGGCTCCGTTCCCACTTCAATCTTACAAAGAGTTACCCGATCCGGTTACTCCTTCCGGGAAGGAGTGGGCGGCAGTCAAAACTCCTCAGGTGCAATGGGGAAATACCGATACCCGGTATGCAAAACATGTTGTCCCCATGATTCAATCACAGAAAAGCGTCACACTGGAAGGCTGGCGTGGCGAGAAACTCCATGCTCAGGCTGTTGTCTGGACAGGTACCGATCTGGAAGGGTTGAATTATTCTCTTTCCGAATTTAAAAACTCCAAGGGCGACGTGCTTCCGGCAAGTGCCTTCAGCGGAGGTTTTGTCCGCTATGTGATGACGGATGAACTGAATAAGGATGGACGCGGTGCCTGTGGCTATCGTCCGGATCATTCTATTTATGACTCTCTGTTGGTGGCCGATCCGATTGACCACTTGCTGACTTCCATGCCTATGGAGGCTAAGAGTACCCAAGCTATCTGGATCAATTGCCAGATACCCCAGACCGTGTCTCCGGGAGTTTATCGCGGCACCGTTGAGGTGAAAGACGGAGACCAGAGGCTGTCTACCCTCAAGATGGACATTAAAGTCTCTTCCCGCGTATTGCCCGCTCCGTCCGAATGGGCTTATCATCTGGATTTGTGGCAGAGCCCGTTTGCCGTGGCACGCTATTATCAGGTTCCGCTTTGGAGTCAGGAACATATGGATGCCATGCGTCCGTTGATGAAGATGCTGGCGGATGCCGGACAGAAGATTATTACGGCTACCATCATGCACAAACCTTGGAACGGACAGACTTATGACTATTTTGAATCGATGGTTACCTGGACGAAAAAGGTTGATGGCACATGGGCTTTCGACTATGGTGTGTTCGACAAGTGGGTGGAGATGATGATGAGCGTAGGCATTGACAAGCAAATCAACTGCTATTCAATGGTTCCGTGGAAATTGTCATTCCAGTACTTCGATCAGGCTACAAACAGTATGCAATACGCCAAGACTGCTCCGGGCGAGAAAGCTTACGAAGAGATGTGGGTGGCTATGCTGAAGTCATTCTCTAAACATTTGCGTGAAAAAGGCTGGTTCGACATTTGTGCCATCGCCATGGACGAACGCCCGATGGAGGTAATGCAGAAAACATTGCAGGTGATCCGTAAAGCTGATCCGGAATTTAAAGTTTCGCTGGCCGGAAATTTCCATAAAGAATTGGAGGCTGATATTTACGATTACTGTATTCCTATCGGCGCTTCTTATCCGAAAGAGGTATTGGCACGCCGTGCACAAAAGCAGTTGCCTACAACTTATTACACCTGTTGTACAGAAGCTTTCCCGAATACCTTTACTTTCTCCGATCCTGCCGAGGCTGCCTGGATGAGCTATTATTCTGCTAAAGATCACCTCGACGGTTACCTGCGTTGGGCATATAACAGTTGGCCGAAAGAGCCGTTGCTCGACTCACGTTTTGAGGCTTGGGCCGGTGGTGATACTTATCTGGTTTATCCGGGAGCACGTTCTTCCATCCGTTTCGAGAAACTTATCGAGGGCGTTCAGGCTCATGAGAAGATAACAATCTTACGTAAAGAGTTTACGGATAAGAAAAACAAGAACGGATTTAAGAAGCTGGAAAAAATGCTATCCACCTTTAAACTGAAGGACTTCCCGGAAGTGCCGGCTGCTGAAACGGTGAATAAGGCGAACAAAATATTGAATTCGTTGTAGAGTTATCGACAATACCTTTTTATACCGCATGCAGAAACGTGTAGCAGGGGAGATCCATGTAGCGTGTTCCTGCATGCGGATTTTTATACCTTATTAATTAAAATAAGAAAGAATGAAAAAGAAAATACTTTTTGTTTGTTTGGGCAACATTTGCCGCTCTTCTACGGCAGAAGGCGTGATGCTTCATCTGATCAGAGAGGCCGGATTGGAAGATCAGTTCATGATTGATTCGGCCGGTATCTTGGCCTATCATCAGGGAGAGCTGCCCGACAGCCGCATGCGTGCTCATGCAGCTCGCAGAGGATATGAACTGGTTCATCGTTCGCGTCCGGTCCGTACAGAGGACTTTTATGACTTTGACCTTATAATCGGCATGGACGATCGGAATATCGATGACCTGAGGGAGAAAGCTCCCTCTCCGGCAGAATGGGAAAAGATTCACCGGATGACGGAATACTGCACCCGCATCCCCGCCGATCACGTGCCCGACCCCTATTATGGAGGTGCGGAAGGCTTTGAATACGTGCTCGATATACTCGAGGATGCTTGTGCCGGACTCCTTACTTCTTTAACTCAGGATAGCTGATACGCGTGTGGTAAATCGTTTTCAGCTTTTCTTTAAATACCGCTTTGATCGTCGCAATGTCTTTGAAGGTAATCGGACATTCTTTGAAATATCCTTCCTGCACTTGTGAGTCGATAATTTTATCTACCAGGTTGCTGATGCTCTCTTCGGTATACTCAGGTAAACTGCGTGAAGCGGCTTCTACGGAGTCTGCCATCATCAGTATGGCTGTTTCTTTTGAGAACGGGTTAGGTCCCGGATATGTGAATACTTCTTCATCCGGTTCCTCACCCGGATGTTCGTTCTTCCAGGATATGTAGAAGAATTTGGTCTTTCCGCGCCCGTGGTGGGTGCTGATGAAATCCTTGATCACTTTGGGTAAGTTATGCTTGTCGGCCAGTTTTAATCCGTCTGTTACGTGACTGATAACTACCTGGGCACTCTGTTCATAACTCAGGTTCTTATGGGGGTTCACCCCCGACTGGTTTTCGGTAAAGAAAGCCGGATTCTCCATTTTTCCGATATCATGATACAGTGCTCCGGTACGTACCAACTGGCTTTTGGCACCGATACGTATTGCAGCTTCGGCGGCCAGATTAGCCACCTGCATCGAGTGCTGGAAAGTACCAGGAACGGTTTCGGACATTCTTCGCAGCAGATCGTTGTTGATGTTCGACAACTCTACAAGCGTTACATTCGATGTAAAACCAAAAGTCTTTTCGAGCAGGAATAATAAAGGATAAGCAAACAGTAATAGCACTCCATTGATGATGAAGTATATGTACATACTGACATTCAGCTTTGAAAGATCGTTTTCGCTGATCAGTTCAAAAGCGAAATATATGGCTGCATACGTCAGTATCACCAGGAGGGCGGTGCGGAACAGTTGTGAGCGTTGCGACAATTCTCTCAGGCTGAAGATAGCCACGAGTCCGGCTGCTAATTGTGTCAGGATGAACTCGTGGGGGTATCGCAGGGTGATGGAACAGATCAGTATGGTGATGACATGTGTCAGGAATGCCGTGCGTGAATCGAGAAAAACCCGGATGATAATCGGAAGCATGGCATAAGGCAGGATGTACACATTAAATATATTGTTTGTCACCATCAATGCCGTGATGACGCAATAGAATACAATTAAGGCGAAAAGTAGCGACAGACTGCCTTTACGCTCATAATAGTCTTTGCGGAAGAGTTCCAGATATAGCATAAAGCAAAGTACCAGAATACCGACAAATAAGATTTGTCCGGCGAGTATCAGCCGCTTTTGTCCAAGAGATTCACTCCGCTTAATAGACTCTTTACGTAAAGATTCCAGAATGTTGTATGTCTGTTTGCTGACAATCTCTCCACGGTCGATGATCTTTTGTCCGCTTTGTACGACTCCATTTGCCCAGGAATAGTTGTCGAGCAGCTCTTTCCGGGCAGTCTCTGTACGTACGGAGTCATAAATCAGATTGGGAGTTATATACTCGTTGAGTGCGCATTGACGCAGGATGTCTTTGTTATAATGGGCGGTGTCACTCGATATAAGATACTCGTAGGCTCTCTTTACGGTATATATTCCGTCAGTCATTCGCTGGTTGGCTAATTTATCGTCAATCACCATGATAGAAGAGAGACTGTCATGGAGGAGGGTTCGCATCTCCTCTGTCGATACGACTCCCGATTGATAAATGGTCTTCAGCCCTTTCTCAATATAACGGATGTAATCTGTTGAGGGGAGTATCCCTTTCAGATGTGTATGGTAGTTCTCCTTAAGCTTGGCGAGCGCGTTCTTTTCCACCTCTTTATTCAATTCAAAGTAGGGTTGAAAAGAGGCCAGAAGACTGTCTTGCTCCCTTTTTACCACTGCTTCGTCTTTGTAAATCGGGAAGTCGAAAGTAGCCATTAACTGACCGTACTTCCACGGCTTGTTTATGTCAAACTGATAGTTAAACTTCCCATCCCGTGGTAGGAAATAAACAATGAAGGCCACAGTACCGACGAAAATCAGTGCTTTATATAACAAATCTTTGTATGAGAAACTATTTTTCTTCTTCCAGTGTTCCATAACCCTTGAATTTTTTGCGAAAAGTACAAAAAAAAACAATAGTGTGGAAAAAAAGGTTTAATTTTGCCACGATTTACCTATACTAACGCAAATTATGGCAGAAAGAAAAGTAAGAGTTCGTTTTGCTCCGAGCCCAACAGGAGCATTGCATATAGGTGGTGTGCGTACCGCTTTGTATAATTATCTGTTTGCCCGCCAGCATGGGGGAGATTTGATTTTCCGTATCGAGGATACTGACTCAAACCGTTTTGTCCCGGGTGCGGAAGAATATATCCTGGAATCATTTAAGTGGTTAGGGATTCAGTTTGACGAGGGTGTCAGCTTTGGAGGTGAATATGGACCGTACCGCCAGTCAGAACGTCGCGAAATATACAAGAAGTATGTACAAGTGTTGCTTGACAACGGAAAAGCCTATATTGCTTTCGATACTCCGGAGGAGCTGGATGCCAAACGTGCTGAAATAGCCAATTTCCAATATGACACATCTACCCGTGTGGGAATGCGCAATTCGCTGACCCTTTCACAGGAAGAGGTGAAGGCGTTGATTGCTGACGGAAAGCAATATGTGGTACGTTTTAAAATTGAGCCGAACGAAGACATTCATGTGAATGACCTGATTCGTGGAGAAGTGATTATTAACTCATCTATCCTTGACGACAAGGTTCTATATAAATCGGCCGATGAACTGCCTACTTACCACTTGGCTAATATTGTTGATGACCATCTGATGGAGGTATCACACGTGATCCGTGGTGAGGAGTGGTTGCCTTCCGCTCCGTTGCACGTATTGTTGTATCGCGCATTTGGTTGGGAAGACACAATGCCTGCTTTTGCTCATTTACCTCTGTTGTTGAAACCCGAGGGCAATGGTAAGCTGAGTAAACGTGATGGTGACCGTCTGGGATTTCCTGTATTTCCGCTTGAATGGCATGATCCGAAGAGTGGAGAAGTTTCTTCAGGTTATCGTGAATCGGGTTATCTGCCTGAGGCTGTCATTAACTTCCTCGCCTTGTTGGGATGGAATCCGGGTAACGATCAGGAGGTAATGTCCATGGATGAGTTGATTCGTCTGTTCGACTTGCACCGTTGCAGTAAATCGGGTGCTAAATTTGACTATAAGAAAGGGATTTGGTTTAATCATACTTACATTCAACAGAAGTCTGACGAAGAAATAGCCGAACTGTTTGTGCCTGTTCTGAAAGAACATGGTGTGGAAGCTCCTTTCGAAAAAGTAGTAACAGTGGTTGGGATGATGAAGGACCGTGTCAGCTTTGTCAAAGAACTGTGGGATGTATGCAGTTTCTTCTTTGTAGCCCCGGCAGAATATGATGAAAAGACGGTTAAAAAACGCTGGAAAGAAGATTCGGCTAAATGTATGGCCGAACTGGCTGAAGTATTGGCCGGAATAGAAGATTTCAGTATTGAAGGTCAAGAGAAAATTGTAATGGATTGGATTGCTGAGAAAGGTTATCATACAGGTAATATTATGAATGCTTTCCGCTTGACGCTGGTAGGCGAGGGCAAAGGTCCCCATATGTTTGACATTTCCTGGGTATTGGGAAAAGAAGAAACACTGGCTCGTATGAAACGTGCCGTAGAGGTTTTGAAATAAGAATCCGGAGGTATGTTTTACGATCTGGCAATAGGAATTTACGACCTTCTGGTGCATCTGGCTGCACCATTCAGCCGTAAGCCCCGAAAGATGATGAAGGGGCATTGGGTAGTGTACGACCTTCTTCGTCAACAGGTAGAGAAGGACGCGCGCTATATCTGGTTTCATGCTGCTTCTTTGGGAGAGTTTGAGCAGGGGCGTCCCTTGATTGAGAAAATACGGGAGAGGTATCCGGATTATAAAATACTGCAAACGTTTTTTTCTCCTTCGGGATATGAGGTCCGGAAGAACTACCGTGGAGCCGACATTGTCTGCTATTTGCCGTTTGATAAACCTCGTAATGTGAAGAAGTTTCTGGATATTGTGAATCCTTGTATGGCTTTCTTCATCAAATACGAATTTTGGAAGAACTATCTGGATGAATTACACAAGCGTCGTATCCCCGTGTATAGTGTTTCGTCCATTTTCCGTAAAGATCAGATATTCTTTAAGTGGTATGGAGGTACTTACAGAAATGTGCTGAAGGATTTTGATCACTTGTTTGTGCAGAACGAAGCATCGAAGCGTTTCCTTGCCAAGATTGGAATTACAAGGGTTACGGTAGTGGGAGATACGCGTTTTGACCGTGTTTTGCAGATTCGTGAGCAGGCCAAGGAGTTGCCGCTGGTGGAACAGTTCAAGGATGGCGCATTTACTTTTGTGGCCGGAAGTTCATGGGGACCGGATGAGGATCTTTTCATTGAGTATTTTAATAATCATCCTGAGATGAAGTTGATTATAGCACCACATGTAATCGATGAGAATCATTTGGTAGAGATTATTGGTAAGTTGAAACGTCCTTCTGTGCGTTATACCCGTGCCGATGAAAAGAATGTCCGGAAGGCGGACTGCCTGATAATCGATTGTTTCGGTTTACTGTCTTCTATTTATCGTTATGGAGAGATTGCTTATATCGGAGGTGGTTTCGGAGTAGGAATTCATAATACTCTTGAAGCGGCAGTTTATGGTATTCCGGTAATTTTCGGACCCAAATATCAGAAGTTTATGGAGGCGGTACAATTGATTGAAGCCAAAGGGGCTTATTCGATTAAGGATTACGAGGAGCTGAAGACGTTGCTTGACAGGCTTCTGTCCGATGAAAAGTTCCTGAAAGAAACGGGAACTAACGCCGGTAATTATGTGATTGGCAACTCCGGAGCGACGGACAAGGTACTACACATGATAAATTTTTAAGGCTTTGAACCTGATAAACAAAAATATCCTTCGGGGAACCCAGTCCCTCCGGAGGATATTTTTGTTTATCAGGTCGGGTCTTATTTATACCAATCAGAGTACATCAGGTAATTATGAGCTATTTTTTGGTTTAACTCTTTGGCTTGTTCCGGATCAACCTTTTTTATAAATTTTGCCGGTACTCCTCCCCAAATACTTCCCGGTTCGATGATGGTGTTGCTGAGTACAAGTGAGCCTGCTGCTACAATCGCTCCCTCACCGATAACAGCATGATCGAGTAGGGTCGCTCCCATACCGATCAATGCGTAATCTTTAATTGTCGCACCATGAATGGTTACATTATGTCCTACCGATACATGATTACCTATTTCAATCGTCGATTTTTGATAGAGAGTGTGTAATACACTCCCGTCTTGTATATTCACTCCGTCGCCAATGCGGATGGAGTTTACATCCCCTCTCAGCACGGTGCTGAACCAAATGCTACAATCGCGCCCCATCTTTACATCGCCGATGATGGTGGCATTGTCGGCCAGAAAACAGTTTTCTCCGAATTCAGGAGTAAAACCTCTTACTGATTTTATTAAAGCCATAGGTTATTGATTAAAACATGTTTGAGAAATAGATGGAATCAGCATCCTATAAGATGCTGATTCACACTAATAATGATTTTGGTGACCTATAAAGGCGGTCCTTCCTTTGGTTTGTCAGATTGCGGCTGTTGCCTCTTTCAACCATATTTTTTCTTCTTCATTCAGACCGGGGGATAACTTTTCATATACTTGCCGGTGATAATCATTCAGCCAGTCTGTTTCTTCTGCGGTTAGCAACTCCTTGATTATACCCTTTTTACAAATAGGACAAAGCGTGATGGTTTCGAACCTCAGGTATTCGCCAAACAAGCCTTCACCAGCCTTGCATACCAGTGTCAGATTCTCGATTCGTATGCCGTGGCTGCCACCTTTATATACTCCGGGTTCGTTTGAGGTGACCATGCCGGGTTGTAATACAACCGGATTCTCGTTCATACGAATGCTTTGTGGACCTTCGTGCACGCTGAGGAAATGACCTACGCCATGACCGGTGCCATGCAGGAAATTCATTTTGTGGCTCCATAATGGCATACGTGCCAGTACATCCAGTTGTGCTCCTCTGGTTCCTGCCGGAAAAACGGCCATCGCCAATGCGATGTGTCCTTTGAGGACCAGTGTATAGTCTGTCTTTTCTTCCTCTGTTAGCTCACCTAATGCAATGGTACGTGTGATGTCAGTGGTGCCATCTATGTATTGAGCTCCTGAGTCGAGTAAAAGAAAGCCTTTGGGTTGCAATGTCGCGTTGCTTTCTTCGGTTGCTGAATAATGTACAATAGCCCCGTGTTCTTTGTAACCCGCAATGGTATCAAAACTTTCGCCTACGTACAAATTCTGTGCAGCACGAAACTCGTGCAGTTTGTGATCGATGCTTAATTCTGTTTCTATTCCGGAAGGGACGGCAGACTCCAGCCATTTAAGGAATTTGACTAAGGCGACACCGTCACGCTGCATGGCTGCATGGACTCCTGCTATTTCTTGATTGTTACGGACAGCTTTCAGTAAGGCTACCGGTGCTTCTCCTCGTATGATCCGGCATTTGGGGTTTACGGAGGAAAAAATAGCATAATTGGTTTTTGCCGGATTCATCAGGATGCTGGTGCTCTTGAGATCTGATAAGTAAATTTCTGTTTCTGCGTAGTTCCGTATCTCTACTTGCTGCTCTTTTAAGTAGTTCCGTACCTCTTCAGTTACTTTCTCCGGAGCAATGAATAATATCGTGCTGTCTTCTGTAATAAGTAAATAGCTTATTACTACGGGGTTGCAATGTACATCGTTTCCACGTAGGTTTAGGGTCCAGGCTATTTCATCTAAAGCTGATAACATAACACTTTCTGCGCCCTTTTTCTTTAGCTCCGTACGAATGGATGCGATTTTTTCTGTGCAACTTTTTCCCGCATATTCAATGTCGTATACAAAGGCAGGTGATTCCGGCATAGGCGGTCGATTTGTCCATATCTCCTGCATAGGATCAGGGCAGAATATGATTTGAAGATTACTTGATGAAAGTTCGGCTTGCATATACTCCACTTGTTCCACTGAGAACATTTTTCCATCGATACCTACTGCCTCTCCCGGTTTTAATTGGGTAGACAAGAATTCTGTGATACTTGGAGTGTCCGGCAGCATCTCTTTATATAAGTCTATGCCACTTCCTTGTAACTGTTCTGCTGCTTGTAAAAAATATCTTGAGTCGGTCCAGAGTCCTGCTTTCTTTTCTGTAATCACTACCGTACCGGCTGATCCGGTAAATCCGGAAATCCATTCTCGTGATTTCCAGTGTGGTGCAACGTATTCACTGAGATGAGGGTCTGTGCTGGGGATGATGAATGCTTGAATGTTTGGTTTAAACCACATGCGTAATGCATGTATTCGTTCACTGATAGACTGTTTCATACATTATATATATTATATGTTATACTCTCCAAAGATAACTACTTTCTGTTCCTTTTGCATTGATTTTGAGAAATAATTGCCGAAAGTTTTGTGAATAAAGAAAGTATGTGTAATTTTGCGGCGCAATTTGACTGCGGAAATTTTAAACCATAACATATTTAATAGTAACAAAATGATTGTAGTACCTGTAAAAGAAGGCGAAAACATTGAAAAAGCGCTGAAGAAGTTTAAGAGAAAATTTGAAAAAACTGGCATCGTTAAAGAGTTGAGAAGCAGACAACAGTTCGACAAACCGTCTGTAACTAAAAGACTTAAGAAAGAACGTGCAGTTTACGTACAAAAACTTCAGCAAGTAGAAGATTAATAATTCGTAATTTCCTTTGAATTATTGAATTCTTTTCATACATTCGTTGCAGAATTATAGATGTAGCGATATTATGTTAGCAGATTCTTTTCTTGATTACCTCCGGTACGAACGGAATTATTCTGAGAAGACCGTACTGGCTTACGGCGAGGATATTTCGCAGTTGCAGGAGTTTGCTCAAGAGGAGATTGGGGAGTTTAATCCGTTGGAAGTGAAGCCCGAACTGATTCGTGGGTGGATTGTTTCACTGATGGATCGGGGGTATACTTCAACTTCTGTGAATCGTAAGCTGAGTTCGCTCCGGTCGTTTTATAAATATCTCCTCAGACAAGGAGAGGTGAGTGTTGATCCGTTACGTAAAATAACGGGGCCAAAAAATAAAAAGCCACTTCCTTCTTTCTTGAAAGAGAGTGAAATGAATAAATTGCTGGATGACACGGATTTTGGTGAAGGGTTTAAGGGGTGTCGGGATCGTTTGATTATTGAGGTGTTTTATGCCACAGGCATGCGTCTCTCTGAATTGATAGGTTTGGATGATAAGGATGTAGATTTCTCAGCCTCTCTTCTGAAAGTAACGGGAAAGAGAAATAAGCAGCGCTTGATCCCTTTTGGGGATGAATTGAAAGAAGCGATGTTTGAGTATGTTGATGTAAGGAACAAAGTGATTTCAGTGAAGTCTGATGCTTTTTTTGTTAGAGAGAATGGCGAACGACTTTATAAGAATCTGGTCTATAATTTGGTGAAACGGAACCTTTCGAAGGTGGTAACGCTTAAGAAGCGCAGTCCTCACGTGTTGAGGCATACCTTTGCCACGACAATGCTGAATAATGATGCGGAGTTGGGTGCGGTGAAAGAGCTTTTAGGTCATAGTAGTCTGGCGACTACGGAGATTTATACGCATACCACTTTTGAAGAACTTAAAAAAGTGTATAAACAAGCTCATCCACGAGCCTAAAAAAGGAGGTAAGTATGGAAATTAGAATTCAATCGATTCACTTTGATGCAACAGAACAATTGCAGGCTTTCATTCAGAAGAAAGTGTCTAAGTTGGAAAAATATTACGAGGATATAAAGAAAGTAGAGGTGTCATTAAAGGTGGTTAAACCAGAAACTGCGGAGAATAAGGAGGCCGGAATTACGGTGTTGGTTCCAAACAATGATTTTCATGCAAGCAAAATCTGTGATACGTTTGAAGAAGCGGTTGATTTGTGTGTGGAAGCATTGGAGAAGCAGCTGGTTAAGTACAAGGAAAAACAACGAAATAAATAAAAATACCGCAAATATTTTGCGGGAAAGAAATAAATAACTAAATTTGCAGCCGTTTCGCTCGCGTTAGGACGTGACGGTTGCATTTTTTAAGTAAAAACGCCTCTTTAGCTCAGTTGGCCAGAGCACGTGATTTGTAATCTCGGGGTCGTTGGTTCGAATCCGACAAGAGGCTCAAGAAAATCGTAAGGACAGGACTTTATAAGAGTCTTGTCCTTTTTTTGTGCGTCAAGCTTTGATGTTATGCAATTTTTCTGTAATTTTGTAATGATTTAAAATTACGCCCCTAATCCCATAACATGTTAAATAGATAAACCGATAAAGAAATGAAGAAGATAGAGGTTTCTGAATTGAATGACAATGTGTTTACCACCATTGGCAAGGAATGGATGCTTGTTACTGCCGGCACAAAGGATAAGTTTAATATGATGACCGCCTCGTGGGGCTGTCTCGGATGGTTGTGGAACAAGCCCGTGGCTGTGATGTTCATTCGTCCGGAGCGCTATACTCATGAGTTTATCGAGAGTCAGGACTGCGTCAATCTCGTCTTTCTCGGTCAGTCAGAGAAGGCGCGTGAGGCTTACGCTTTCTGCGGAGCCAAGTCTGGACGCGACCATGACAAGGCTCGCGAGTGCGGACTGACACCGTGCTGCACTGAAAACGGCAGCGTAAGCTTTGAGGAGGCACGCCTCACACTCGAGTGCCGCAAGATTTATAAGACCCGGATCCGTCCCGAGGAGATGACAGACAAGACCATCGAGCAGTGGTATGGTGGAGCCAAGGGCGGGCTGCATGACGTGTATGTCATGGAGATAACCTCAGTGAGCGTGGCGGAATAACCGGAAAAACGATAATGATAATGGAAATAAGCAAATATAAAATCCTTGCAGCCCTCGTGCGCTCCTTCTTTGATGCCTTCTCTTCGGGCATCATCGACAACAGCGACGTGGCAGCCGAAGAGCGCAGACAGCCGAAGAACGTGAAGCAGTCCATGCTTAATCACTACGAGCATGTGGCACCAGTATTCTTCGACACCATCTTCTTCCCGCTTGCAGCGATGAACTTCCAGTACGACGACATCATGCGCATTGTGCGTGAAGCGCAGGGGAGGGGAGACGATATGCACGGCCTCGTAAAGACGGCTTGTGCCTCCGATGCCATGTATGAGGCGATGGTGGCAGAATATAAGCGCAACTTCTCTGCCTTGCTCGGCGGACGCTGCGTGTCGGTGGCAAGCCATCTGGAGGGCTATACGCGTCCTGCGGAGGGTGCTGACGTGGAGATGTTGGACGCAGAGCGTGCCATAGAGCTGACCGTGCGAGTGGTGATGTATGCCTACGCCCGTGGCTTGCGCCATTCTGTTGCGGACGGAAAGCCGTCGCTTCGTCAGGCTACGCTCTTCCGTCTGCTTCTTGACGCCATGAACGTACTGCTCTCCGATGAGGCTGCAAAGTATGATGACTGCGAAGACGACCTTGCCGCTATGTTCCTCAAGGTGTGCCAGTCGCAGCACAACTTCACCGTTATGACGTCCGAGATGGACCGCACTTACGACGAGCTTGTAAGCAAAGAAGAAATAGACGGCAACGACACAATGACAAAATAAGCGCAATTCAAACGTCTTATTATTGTGAAAACGTCATTTTTTCACTAACTTTGCATTCGCTAATCAATAAATATAACTAAAACAAAATCAATGGAACCTAATATCCAAAACCGTCGTAGCCCTATCTCGTGGGTGCCTACGCTCTACTTCGCCATGGGAATGCCGTTCGTGGTGCTCAACATGGTATGTACGCTTATGTTCAAGGGACTGGACGTGAGTGATGCGCAGATTGCTTTCTGGACGTCCATCATCATGTTTCCGTGGACGCTGAAGCCCCTCTGGAGCCCGCTCCTCGAGATCTATAAAACCAAGAAGTTTTTCGTGATATTCACACAGATAGCCACCGGATGCATCTTCGGACTGGTGGCATTGGCTCTGCATCTGCCCAATTTCTTCGCTGTATGTATAGCCTTGCTTGCCATCATCGCCTTCAGCGGCGCCACTCATGACGTGGCTGCCGACGGCGTTTATATGGCTTCGCTCTCGAAGGACGACCAGGCACGATACATCGGATGGCAGGGTGCTTTCTACAATATTGCCAAGATTGCAGCCACTGGCGGACTGGTCTATCTTGCCGGTATGCTCATCGAGACTTACACTGGCGACGTTACCGGACTGAGCCCTGCCGCCGCAGCTGCCGCCAAGCATAATGGCTCGGTGATGGCATGGACCATCATCATGGCTGTCATTGGCGGCATTATGGTGATTCTCGGACTCTATAACGCCAAGTTTGTGCCGTCAGAAGTGAAGAAGGATGCTGAAGAGCGTCCTGGATTTAAGGAGACAATGGTGGAACTGGGCAACGTATTTGTCGACCTCTTCCGCAAGCGCCATATACTATATTATATATTCTTCATCATTCTCTATCGCTTTGCAGAGGGATTCGTGATGAAGATTGTGCCTCTCTTCCTCAAGGCAGACCGTGCCGATCAGGGTCTTGGACTCTCGGAGAAGGAGATAGGTCTGTGTTACGGAACTTTCGGAGCGGCTGCTTTCGTCATCGGTAGCATCTTCGCCGGTTATTACGTTGCTCATCGCGGACTGCAGAAGTCGCTCTTCTCTCTCTGCTGCGTGTTCAACCTCCCGTTCGTGGCATACACTCTCCTCGCCGTCTATCAGCCTGAGAGCCTCGTGCTCATCGGCGGTGGTATTGTCTTGGAGTACTTCGGTTATGGCTTCGGCTTCGTGGGTCTGACCCTCTTCATGATGCAGCAGATTGCTCCCGGCAAGCACCAGATGGCGCATTACGCCTTTGCTTCTGGCATCATGAACCTCGGCGTTATGCTTCCCGGTATGCTTAGCGGCTACGTAAGCGACTGGCTCGGCTATCGTCACTTCTTCATCTTCGTGCTCTTCTGCACCATCCCGGCATTCCTCATCACATGGTTTGTGCCGTTTACATACCCCGACAAGAAGAAGTAAAGAGGAGTTTTGAATTGTTAAATTGTGAATTCAGAATTTCATCTTCTAAAAATAATAAATACTAAATAGTAATTACTAAATAAAAAAGAACTATGAGCAAACTAATCATTTCTGGCAACCCGTTGCCTAATATGCCTTGGGAGGACCGTCCCGAGGGTCAGCGCACTCCGCTGTGGCGCTGTTCGAAGAACCCCATCATACCTCGTGACCTGCTTCCTACAAGCAACAGTATCTTCAACAGTGCTGTAGTGCCCTTCGGTGAAGGCTTCGCAGGTGTGTTCCGTTGCGACGACACCAACCGTCGTATGGTTCTCCACGTAGGTTTCTCTAAGGACGGCGTAAACTGGAACATCAACGAGGAGCCACTTCGCTTCGAGTGCGACAACAAGGAGATTGGCGAGTGGGTTTACGGCTACGACCCCCGCGTATGCTTCATCGAGGACCGCTACTACGTGACATGGTGCAACGGCTATCATGGACCTACCATCGGTGTGGCTTGGACAAAGGACTTCAAGACATTCCACCAGCTTGAGAATGCTTTCCTTCCCTATAACCGTAACGGCGTGCTCTTCCCCGAGAAAATCAACGGTCGTTTCGCAATGCTCTCACGTCCTTCTGATACCGGTCATACTCCGTTCGGCGACATCTTCTACAGTGAGTCGCCTGACATGGAGTTCTGGGGACGTCATCGTCACGTGATGGCACCTGCCGCTTTCGAGCTTTCAGCTTGGCAGTGCATGAAGATCGGTGCAGGTCCTGTGCCTGTTAAGACTTCAGAGGGCTGGTTGCTCTTCTATCATGGCGTGCTCCGTTCTTGCAACGGTTATGTATATGCCTTCGGTTCTGCATTGCTCGACCTTGAGCAGCCTTGGAAGGCCACACACCGTTCAGGTCCTTACCTCATCAGTCCGCAGACTCCTTACGAGTGCATGGGCGACGTGCCTAACGTATGCTTCCCATGTGCAGAGGTTCACGATCCTGAGACAGGTCGCATCGCTGTATACTACGGTTGCGCAGATACAGTCACAGGTCTTGCGTTCGGATACATTCCTGAAATCGTAGAGTGGACAAAGAAGAACAGCATCATCTAAGAATTGAATAGATAAAAAATAAGACGGGTAGCCGGGTTGTAAGGAATAACGACAACCTGACTACTCGTCTTTTTTCATAGATAAAAACCAAAAAACGATGGAAATAGATTTAAAACAAAACCGTGAAGAGTTCGACTCTCTGCTGCGTTCCACAGAGCGTGAAGGCATTGAGGACGTCATCTCTGACCTTGAGAACTTAGGATTTTATGAGGCTCCGGCATCGGCTGGTCATCATCTCAACACCGCCGGTGGACTTGTGCTCCATTCTCTTAACACCTGCAAGGCTGCGTTGGCAGTGTATGAAAGCATGAAGGCTCTTGAGCCGACGCTTGAGAATGAGGTGAAGCGTGAGAGTGTCATCCTCGCCAGTCTTCTCCATGATGTCTGCAAGAGCGACATCTATGAGCGTACCGTGAAGCGTCGCAAGACACGCATCGGAACATGGGAAGACTCGGAGGGCTATAAGATAACGTATAAGAAATTCCCGATGGGACACGGCGAGAAGTCGGTCATTCTCCTTCTCTGCAGCGGGCTCGACCTCTACGATGACGAGATGCTCGCCATCCGTTGGCACATGGGAGCCTTCGGTCTGAATATGAGCAGCTACGAGGACGAACGTTGCTACGACACGTCACGCAAGCTTTATCCTCTCGTGTCCATCATTCAGGTGGCAGACTCGCTTGCCGCTTCCATATTGGAAAGAAAAGGAGAGGACCTTGACGAATTGTAAAGATCCTCTTTAGCTCCTTTGATTCTTGTTGAATAATTAGAAGTCAACTACTGTGATGCCGGCACCGCCAAACTGTACGTGCTCGTCCTTACATGCTGTTACGTTGGGAACAGACTGCAGATATTGGCGGATTAGCTGGCGCAGGATGCCGTTGCCCTTACCGTGTAGGATGCGCACACGCGGCATTCCCACGAGGATGGCATCGTCAATGAAGTGCTGTACGGCGTTAAGCGCCTCGTCGCCACGCATTCCCCGCACGTCAAGATCCTGATGGAAGTTGAGCTTGTGCGAGTCGATGGTCTGTCGTGTCTCGCGACTGATGGCGAAGGTAGCAGGCTGTGTAGACTCCGGTTTCTTCGTAGTATGCTCCAGTCGTGACGCCTTCACCTTTGTGCGTACGTCGCCGAACACCACCGTCGCCTCCTTGCCTTGCAGACTTTCGATGGTTCCCACCGTGGTCAGACCACGCATGCGCACCGTGTCGCCGACTGAGAAGGTCTGCTGTTCGGAAGCGGAAGTGGGCTGGGGCAGCTTTGTGCCGATTGTTGTCGGCTTGCCCGCATTCTCCTTTTTCTCCTTCTTACGCTTTTCGCGACGTTCCTTGCGTTCCATTATCTGGCGCATCTTCTTCTCGATGAGGTCATCGGCTGACTTAGTGTCTATTTCGTTTACGTCTTCCTTAAAGGCGTTAAGTTCCTCGCGCAGACGCTTCGTCTCCTCCTTCTCCGCCTGACATTCACGTATTTCGCGAATGGTATTTTCGATGTTACGGTTGCTCTCCTTCAGGAGTTCCTGAGCCTGTTCCTTAGCCTGACGCAGAATTTCCTTACGCTTCTGTGCCAGTTCCTTTATCTCCTCCTCATACTTTGCAATGGTTTTCTCCAGGTCCTTCTCGCGCTGATGCACGTTCTGGCGCTTGTTTTCCCAATATCGCTTGTCGCGAACTATGTCCTGAAGGTATTTGTCGCTTTGGATATAGTCAGAACCTACGATTTCGCTTGCCTCCTTTATCACCTCGTCAGGAATGCCCGTCTTGCGGGCTATCTCGATGGCGAACGACGAACCCGGTTGTCCGATGGCAAGCTGGAAGAGTGGACGCATCTCGTGTCTGTCGTAGAGCATGGCACCGTTGGCGATGCCGTCGTGCGAGTCGGCGTAATGCTTGAGGTTCTGATAGTGAGTGGTGATGACGCCCCACGCCATGCGTTTCACAAACTGATTGAGCACAGCCTCTGCCATAGCGCCGCCAATCTGCGGCTCCGTACCCGTACCAAACTCGTCGATGAGCAGCAGAGTGCGGTCGCCTGCCTGCTTCATCATATTCTTCATGTTCAGGAGGTGAGAAGAGTATGTGGAGAGATCGTTCTCAATGCTCTGCTCATCACCGATGTCAATCATGATGTCGGCGAATACTCCCACCTTCGAACGCTCACTCATAGGTACGGACAGACCGCACTGCAGCATATACTGCAACAGACCAACCGTCTTCAGACACACCGATTTACCTCCGGCATTAGGACCGGAGATGATGAGGATGTGACGGTCGCGTGTCAGCGTTATGTCGAGAGGAATGGTGGGCTTGTCCTGCTTTTTCAGAGCCAGCCACAGGAGCGGATGGCGTGCCGTAATCCAGTCCACCACTGGCTTCTTGTCCACTTCCGGCTCGATGGCATTGGTAAGGTTGGCAAATTCGGCACGAGAGCGGATGAAGTCCACCTCTGCAAGCATCAGATAAGCATATATGATGTCCTCTACGTGCGGACGTACCAGCTTGGTAAACTCCGTCAGAATAACTATGATTTCACGGCGCTCGTCCGCTTCAAGTTCACGTATGCGGTTGTTCGCTTCCACCACCTCAGTAGGTTCCACGAACACCGTCTTACCCGTAGACGACTCGTCATGCACAATACCCTTTATACGGCGCTTCATGGCAGGAGCGATAGGCACCACGAGACGTCCGTCGCGGATGGTCGGCGTCACGTCCTTGTCGACGAGACCCTCGCTCTGAGCTGCGTGCAGGATGCTGTAAAGCGTTCTTGATACGCTGCCCTCCGCCTTTCTCAGTTGCGTACGAATCTCCGCCAGGCGTGGCGAAGCCGTATCCTTCATCTTGCCATACTTGTCAAGAATCTGGTCGATGCGGCGTATAAGGTCTGGGAAAGTGAGCACGTTCTCCGTGAGTTCGTGCAGGGTGGGGTAGTCATAGTTGCCGTCCTCGTCGCTGCGGTTGAGGAATTTCACTATTCCTGCTACTGTCTCCAGCGAACGACGCAGGTCATATATCTCGTTCTCCTCGAGGTGAGTTCCTTCGATGCGGATGCGCTTTATGGAAGCACGCATGTCAAAGAAGAACTGCAAGGGGAAATCATCAGTCTCCTCCTGCATGCGTCTGAACTCGCGTGTCTGTCTCAGCATAGTGTTGATGCGTCCACAGTCGGCGGTGAACGTCATTGCGTCCACCTTGTCCTTGCCCAGTTGGCTGAGGCAATAGCCCTTCAGTAGTGAGCGAATCTCACCGAATTGTATTTTGTTTTCGAAATTGCTTGGATAAATCATGCTGCAAAGTTACTGAAAGTATCGCACAAATGCCGACTGCACGCTTCTCTTTTTTCGCTGTATACCTTATATATATAGGGATGAACCACTTTTTTTGACTTTTTTGTGAAATTTCTTTATGAAAAGTTTGGCGAAACCAACATTAATCACTACCTTTGCACCCGCAAAAGTGAAACGAAAAGTCACAATGCTAAGTGCGGCTGCGATGCAATCCAAACTATTGGAGAGATGGCAGAGTGGTCGAATGCACCGGTCTTGAAAACCGGCGTACTGAGAGGTACCGGGGGTTCGAATCCCTCTCTCTCCGCAACAGAGTCCTGTAAGTCGCAAGATTTACAGGACTTTTTTTAATAGTTTATTTTTTTGATGAGCCCCAAATATACTAAAAACAATAAGAAATCATGATCGGTGCAATAATAGGAGACATTGTAGGTAGTATCTACGAATTTGACAATATCAAAACAAAAACATTCCCCTTCTTTTCAAAAGAAAAGGAGTTTACAGATGACAGTATTCTCACGTTGGCGACAGCAGAATGGATGCTTCGTGGAGGCAATCCTGCAGACTATTATCTTAAATATGCACAAACTTATCCCTACCCAATGGGCAGTTATGGATCTATGTTCATTAGCTGGATTCATCTTGCATCCCGTGGAATTATGAAGCCGTATAATAGTTGCGGAAATGGTAGTGCAATGAGAGTTGCTCCTGTGGGATGGGGATTCAACACTTTGGAAGAAACGCTTTCAGCCGCAAAACTTTCTGCAGAATGCACACATAATCACCCAGAAGGAATTAAAGGGGCGCAAGCTACAGCCATGTGTATATTCATGGCGCGCCAAGGTTCTTCTATTGCTGAAATCCGTCAGTCTGTAAGCAATAGATTCAACTATGACATATCATTGACCGTGGATGAAATTCGCCCTCGCTATTCATGGCACGGATTGGATGGGGTGATTGATGGCGGTACATGCCAAGGCAGTGTACCGCAAGCGATTACCTGTGCCCTTGAAGCTGTTGATTTTGAGGATGCGGTACGCAATGCCATCAGCATTGGCGGCGACTCCGACACTATTGGATGTATCACAGGTGGTATCGCCGAGGCATTGTTTGGAATCCCAGAAGATATCCGACAATGTGGCATGAATTATTTGCCGAAAGAATTGGTATCAATAGTGGAAGAGTTCGAAACTAAGTATGGTAGATAATTATTCATTTTTATGAATAAGACCTTTTGCTCGAAACTAAAAGATCATGAATTAAGAAAAGACCGTATTCGCTTAGCAAATTTTTGCCTACCACTATATAAAGTGGTAAGTTACCACCTTAATTTTGGTATTAAGCAGATAAGCCCATTACCTTCTGCGTAATTTATTTTACCAACAAGGCATGATTCGCCACACAAATTATACTCTTAGTTTGTTCCCAGTCGATTTTTCTAACTCATTTCTTGTAAAGAAGAATAAAAACATCTATCTTTACAGTTAGATATTTAGCTTTGTAATAAACTATGAGTATATTATACGGAACAAAAATAAACCAACTGCTTGCCAATATAGCACCGACTGGACTATTGTTTGCTGACTGGCTAAAGAAGAAAGACTATTCAGTCCAACTGTAAAAGAAATACAGAGACTCTGGATGGCTGACAGCTATAAAATGCCTTCTCGTATACAAAGACAATAGAAAGAGTTACGGACAGTGGCACGTTATATGTTTATTCTCCAGAACAAGCGTTCTTGGAGTGTCTAATCTTGGTTCCAAAGTCATACAGTTACATGGATCTGTACTATGTTATGGAGCAACTGACCACCCTGCGTTCTGATGTTGTACGGCAAAAGTAGGTAAGCGGCTATATCCTTGGAAAGACAAAACATTTGTTCAAAAATGAAAAAAAACGGCAAGATTGCCAAAATAGTTCATTAAAAAATTGCTTAATTCAGTATGAATCAGTATTTTTGCTGAACAAAAATGGCAATTTTGCCGAAATATTTCAATAGACATATTATGCAGATACAAAGAGACTTTTATTTACAGCAACTGATAGACGGCAAGCAAAATGGATTAATAAAGATCATTACCGGAATTCGTCGGTGTGGAAAATCATATTTACTTTTCACACTTTTCTATCAGTATTTGAAAAATATTGGCGTGACAGAAGACCATATTATAAAGATTGCACTTGATGACATTGAGAGTGCAGACCTTCGTGCCCCATTAGCATTGTATAAGTATATCAAGGCGAAAATGGTGGATGATGATTTGTACTATATACTCCTTGACGAAGTACAACTTGTAGCGAGATTTGAGGAAGTGCTTAATAGTCTGTTGCGCATGGACAATGCGGACGTTTATGTAACGGGAAGCAACTCAAAATTTCTTTCAAGCGATATTATTACCGAGTTTCGAGGACGTGGTGACGAGATTCGGCTTTATCCGTTGTCATTGTCAGAATATTGTGAAGGAACAGGACAGAAACCTTATGAAGCATGGAAAGACTATTATACATACGGAGGACTTCCTCATGTGCTGACACTTGAAACAGAGAAGAAAAAGTTGGACTATCTCTCAAATCTATTTGAGAGTGTCTATTTGTTAGACATACTTGAACGTCATCGTGTCAAAAACAAGTCTGAATTTGAAGATTTGGTACGTATTGTAGCATCAAGTATTGGGGCACCAACAAATACCACAAAGTTGTCAAACACCTTTAAGAGTGTAAAGAAAGTAGCTATAAGTTATAATACGATAGACAAATATCTTGGATATATGCAAGATGCGTTTATCATAGAGAAAGCCACAAGATTTGACATTAAAGGCAAGAAGTATATCGGTAGTCTTGCCAAATACTATTTTACAGACATGGGGTTAAGAAATGCCGTCCTTGGTTTAAGACAGCAAGAAGAGAGCCATATAATGGAAAACGTCATATATAATGAGTTGCGCCGTAGAGGATGTAAAGTGGATGTTGGTATTATGGAGCAACGATATGTAAGTAAAGACGGTAAATGGCAGAGGAAACAACTTGAAGTTGATTTTGTTATCAATGAGGGCAGCCAAAAGTATTACATCCAATCCGCATTAGCCATGCCAGACGAGGAAAAGCGTAAACAAGAAATGGCTTCACTTTTGAGAATAGGCGATTCATTCAAGAAAATAATCATCGTGAAAGATGACATTAAACCTTGGACTGACGAGAATGGTATTCTTACAATGGGATTAATGGATTTTCTTATGGGCGACACAAAAGATTTAAATATCTAAGATTAGCTTATACATTTCTATCCCATTCACCTCAAATACACATACGTCTCGAAGCTGCCGGATTTTATTATGAAACAGGAAAAACCAATATCCATTATATCATGGTGTCGACTTATGAAAAATGCAGCAACATCAGCAAGAAAAAGACAAACGCATAGACGAGGTATTTCGCAGTTTTTTATTGGACGATTATGAGCCAATGTAGCATTTACAGCATAAAAGGTTGATTTTCTATACTTCCCTTATCTTGCGTAAACACAGGATAGGGGATTTTTTAATAAGCAAACTTTCATCTGTATTCTTATTATATTATTCATCAAGGTTTTGCTTTTGACGAACTTGGCGATGTACTTGACTCTATGATTGAAACAGGTGGAATGAGCAAAGAAGAATACCAAGCAAAGGTAAAGGACTTTGTTTGTAGCCTCTAACATCGGTATTTTGGTGCAAAGTTAGTGTTAAACACAAGGAATTTATCTTTATTCTAATTGTTTTATACTAACTTTGTACCAATAATAGGATATAACGCTACATCGTGCTACAAGACGCTACAAGTAGGCTACATATTTCAATGCCTATAAAAGTTATGTAACATCTTGAAAATCAATTTTGCTACATGAAGATACAACTTTCAGAGTCATATTTGACTTATAGGCATTTGAATAATAATGGTAAGATAGTGGTCATGGTGTAGTATTATCCCCCTTTCATAAGGACAATTCATAAACATAATACAAAGGCAATGGGATGATAAACAGAAAACAATGGCAACCGACTTGTTTAAAAGTAAGAAGCGAGTGTCGTAATGCCATAATCTCTCAAAGATTTGAGGGGTGGAGTAGAAAATAGAGTCGATAGATTTCTTAAAATAGTTAAATTGTGTAACAAAAGTCATTCATACACAGTGTTTTAAGACGTTTTGTCTTGCGCCAGTTCTGCGCCATTTTTTCGTGCAAAATAAGCGAAAATGCCTAAAGACGGCACTTGAATATCAACGAGTTACAGAAGATGGTAGAGTGGTATAAAATCCCTCTCTCTCCGCACAGAGTCCTGTAAATCGCAAGATTTACGGGACTTTTCTTTTTTGCGCTCTTAAGTAGCCCCCCTTTTGATTTTTGGGTTACCACTATATAAAAACATCTATCTTTATAGTTATATATTTAGCTTTGCAATAAACTATGAGTATATTATACGGAACAAAAATAAACTAACTGCTTGCCAATACCGCACCGACAGGATTGTTGTTTGCTGACTGGCTAAAGAAGAAAGGCTATTTAGTCCAACTGTAAAAGAAATACAGGGACTCTGGATGACTGACAGCGATGTGCAAAGGTGTGATGTACCGCATGGGTGGGCGTTTGAATGCTTATGACGCCATAGCGTCATATAACAAACAGATGGGTGGTACGATGCTGTAAGAACTACTGCAAAAATAGTCGCACCATATGACTATTTTTGCAGTGATTTCATTCTGTTCTTTTATTTCTAACCAAGAACTCTACGGATTACCATATATCCTTATTAGTCTATTTTGTGTAAATACACATTATTAACGACTACAAAGTTGTTCTTATTCCTTTGTTCTTGCAAATTCATATATTTTACCGAATAAAATGTGTTTCTTGCCGTCCGCTGTACTATCACTGGGAGCTTTCGTAAGCCCCGCCATAATCTCTGTCCTATTTGCCAAGGGATGATAATGTAAAAACTGTAATATTTCTATATCTATTGTCATATTCTTTGTTTATTAATCGGCTCAAATTTACTCATTTTTTGTCAATAATCGGGTTTGTTTGAGCCGATTTTGTGTGTATTTAACGGGTTTTTGAGCCGATTCGGTAAAAACATCTTGGAGAATAGACGAAATGGAAAAGATAAAACCAAACTACTAAGACTTCACTATGGCGGCTCTTGTCATGCAGGTGAATGGTTTCCAATTTCAAGGTAAGATATATATTGCTTTGGATGAAGGCTCTGATTACTACCGTATCTATGGAGAGAAGGATGGAACAACAAAAGAATATCATCATGATATTGCTTTTGACGAACTTGGCGATGTACTTGACTCAATGATAGAGACTGGAGGTATGACCAAGGAAGAGTACCAAGCAAAGGTAAAGGACTTTGTTTGTAGCCTCTAACATAAAATCTTTTGGTGCCATTTGAACACCCTACCTGAAGGGCAGAAGCTTCTGGAGCTTTTGGGCCTTCAGCCCGTACTTAAACCACTTGCGAAACTTGAATAAGTGATAAAAATATGGCAACTATCATTCGTCTATCATATATCGACAGGATAGAAACGTATCTTGGCAAGGAGACTATCATCGTATTGGTAGGTCAACGACGTGTAGTAAAAACTGCATGATGCATCTGATTCGTGACCGTAAAACAAAAATGCGCCCGCACAATACGGACGCATTTCTGTTTTTATAAAATTACCACCAACAGCAGAACAGCAGTGATACTCCCTTCTTCAGCTTCTTTTGAGGCTTCCTGTTCTGTTTGTTCTAGGCGATGGCAGGAGAAGGCACTCCCATAGAAGATAGAGCTCTATCTTTCCACCTTGAATATGGCGGCACTTATGCCAGAAGCTTTAATCACATCAGTCTTTTTTCCTGATTTATACACAACCTTTCCTGTGGAAAGAACAGAAACAGCCTTACCACCAACGGAGCTGATATTGAGAGAGGCTGCCTTGGCACCAGGATTCACGACAACAACATACTCCTCCTCACCCAAAGTACGCTTATATACCATCGGATATTCTTTCCCCTTCTGGTTCAGAAGCTTCCAATCACCCTCATTGTCAAGAGCCTTTGCAGAATGACGCAAAGCGGTCAGCTTACGGGTATATGACAACAGAGAATTCTGATCACCCTGCTGAGCCTCAACGGTCAACTTTCCGTTTTCCGTATCTACAGGGAAATAGAGCTTATCAGGTGCACTCGTAGAGAAGCCGGCATTCTTACCCTTGGTCCACTGCATCGGAGTACGGGTACCCGAACGCTCATTGCTACCCTCCTTGTTAGGGAGATTCATCTGATACTTCATACCAATCTCATCACCATAATAGATAAACGGAATACCAGGCATGGTGAGGAAGAAGGTCATCGCCACCTTCAACTGGTCTGGCGTATTGCGGGTACCGATGTTAGGGCGCTGGTAATCGTGGTTGGCAGATGGAACAGCGATGTAGCCGAGATTCTTGGTGGCATTGTATGCCTTGGTATAGTTCTCGCTAAATTCCTTAAGCGAACCCTTGCCCTGCTTGTCGAAATAGCAGTTCTGGTAACTCTGCTCCCACTTGCCCCATGGAGTCTTGCGGTCGAAGAACAGAGAGGCATAGCCCTTTAGACCGAAATGGATGTAGAAATCGATGTTGAAGCCGGCAGGAATGGCTTGCTGCGGATTAGCCCACTCTGAAATCAAGACGGTCTCTGGATAATACTTATCCTTCCAGGCACGCATCTCATTCCAAAGCTTGGAAACCTCCTTCTTGTCAGGGTCGTTCTTGACAAGCGATGACGCCATATCTACACGAAAGCCATCCACACCCTTATCAAACCAAAAAGCCATGATGTTACGTATTTCCCTGCGGACAGCCTGTGGTCCTGGAGCATCTACGCCCTGCTCCCAAGGATGATTTGGATCTGGATGAGCAAAACCATAGTTCAAGGCAGGCTGGCACTCGAAGAAATTCTTCTCATAATACTTGGCACGAGGAGCATTAGCCTCCACATATCTTCCTCGGGTACTCGACTCCGGACTTGCTTCCTGATGACGGGCTTCTATTTCTTTCTTCTCACTCTCAGGGATATCATTCATCCAGATATAATAATCACTGTAACGCTGGTTAGGATCTTTCTCGGAAGACTCCTTAAACCAGGCACACTTGGTGCTGGAATGTCCTGCCACCAGGTCGAGACAAACCTTTATGCCCCGCTTATGGGCCTCATTGACCAATGTAACCAAATCGGTATTGGTACCGAATCGAGGATCCACCTTGTAGAAATCGATGACATCATAGCCACCATCAAACCATCCCGACTCAAAGATTGGATTGAGCCAGAGGGCGTTCACACCCAGAGACTTGATGTAATCCAACTTGGAAGTGATACCCGGCAGATCGCCAATACCATTGCCATCAGTATCCATATAGGAAGATGGATAAATCTGATAGAAAAGTGCATCACTCAACCAAGCCGGTCCCTTCTTCTGTTCTGCCTGAACAGAAAGTGTGGTTGCCGCCAAAGCAGCAACCAACAGCATTTTATTCATTCTTTTCATAAGCAACATTGTTTATTCAAAAAAAACATTCTTTCATAATAACTCAAAATTCTGCATTTTATTGTGCAAGAATGCTAATTGCAAATCCGCCACCTGCAACAGAGTTCAACTTCAAGACAGACTTGCTGATCACAGTCTTCTTGTCCACCATGCAAATATCGTACAAAGAGTAAAAACATGTTACAAAATAAAAATTGA
>ERZ506950.71-NODE-71-length-91686-cov-6.884777_pt1 | contig 91686 bp, 67 predicted proteins | sample MGYA00512897_ERZ506950 | MGnify/ENA metagenome assembly ERZ506950
GAAGAATTTATTTATCGGAGTTGATTTTTCGAAAGAAAAAGTTGATGTGGCTATCATTTTTGCAGATGGACTGACAGAAACAGCTGCACGAGTGTTCAACGAGTTCAAGACAACAGTGTCTGGCTACAAGCAACTGGTCAAGTGGGTGGAGCAGAATTCATACGGAATCGACTCTTCACTTTGGCTCTTCTGCGGCGAGAATACGGGGGACTACAGCAAGGGACTGTGCAACTTTCTCTATGGTAAAGGCTACGACATGTGGCTTGAGAATGCCAAGAGCATCAAGGACGCATCAGGTCTCAGACGATTGAAATCAGATCGTGCTGACGCCTCAATGATTGCCGAATACGCTATGAGAAATTACGATAAAGCCGTTATGTACGAGCCACTTAGCGAGTCACTTGCACAACTGCGCGAACTGTTTCTATATCGTCAAATGGTGGTACGCCATAGATGCAGTTTTCAGGTGCGTAGAGGCGAGAAGAGACTCACCATGGAGAAATCGCCTATCAAGACGATGATCTCGCAGAGCGGAAGGCATATCGTGTCTGAACTCAACAAGGAAGTAGAGAAGATAGACAAGCGAATCACCGAACTCATCAAGTCGGACGAAGAGCTCACTGAGGTGTTTACCATCGTGACCTCGGTGCCTGGCATAGGAACGCAGAACGCCGTATGCCTGATGGTATACACCGACAACTTCCGTCGTTTCAACTACGATTCAAGGAAGATTGCCTGCTACTACGGCATAGCCCCATTCGGTAAGGATTCGGGCACTAGTGTGCATTCTGATCCACATGTGCACTACATGGCGAACCGCCAGATTAAGGCAATGCTGACACAGGCAGCACTGGCTGCCGTGAACTTCAATCCCATTATGGCGAGGTACTACATGCGTCTCGTGGAACGCGGAAAGAAGAAGCAGGTTGCACTGAACAATGTCAAGAACAAACTTGTGCATTTGATCACTGCCATGGTCAGAAACCGGCAACTTTTCTCACCTGAATATAAAATATCAGCATAAATTAAAAATAATGGTCAAAACATTTGGATATTAACATAGAAAGCAGATTAACACGGATATTGGGTGCGAAGGAGAACACAAATCTCTATAATTACACGAATATTAATCTCAAAGTAATCAAAATCTGTGAAAATCCGTGGAATCCGTGGGAGAATAATCTCAAGATGCATCTGTGAAAATCCGCGTAATCTGTGGGCGAATCATTCTCAAGCAGAATTATATTAAAAAAGAAGAAGCGTTTAAAATATAAAGAAATGAAGAAGATATTATTTATTGTGCCTTTGCTTGCCATTCTTTTCATGGCATCGGCAATGACGGGATGCAGGTTCGCCAAGTCGTACGAGGACGGCGATACGGTGGCGGCATCCGTGTTTGAGCCGGAGGACACCACCATAACGGCGGCGAAACGCAAACACGCTGCGGCAAAGGCTGCTGCCATCGTGAAGGACAGTGCCGACATCTATTACGTCGGAGACGGATCGAACAGACAGTTCCTGCAACTCGTCTCCTACCCTTCCAAGCGCGACACACTGGTGTACGGCAAGACCAGACACGTAAAAGTAAAGGGTAGCGCCGACTTCGGCAGAGTGGTAAGAGTAAGGTTCTATCTGCTCAACGGCACCGACTCGCTTGTTAGTGGCGTGGAGGAAGTGAAAGAATTTTGAATTATGAATTTAAAAATCACAACTGAACAATTCACAATGCGCCTTGGCGCACAATTCAAAATTCCTAATTCAAAATTCCTAATTCGCGAAGCGTTTTCTCAACTGCCAGAACGCTACAGCTGCAGCGGCGGCTACATTCAGCGAGTCCACCTGATGCGACATGGGGATGCGGGCTACATAGTCGGCGGCGTCGATGGCTTCCTGCGGCAGACCGTCGCCTTCCGTTCCCATAACAATGGCGAGACGGTCCTCGGCGCATAGCTTAGCGTCATCAATGCTGACAGAATTGTCGGTCAATGCCATTGCCACCGTCTTGAAGCCGAGCGGACGAAGGTCAGCCTCGGGACTGTCTGTCCATGCCCACGGCACGAGGAATACGGATCCCATCGAAACGCGGATGGAACGGCGGTTGAGAGGATCGCAGGAATTGCGCGTCAGCAGTACGGCGTCAATGCCGAGAGCCGCAGCAGAACGGAAGATGGCTCCGATGTTGGTGGTGTCGACAACGCCATTGATGATCACCACACGATGGGCATCGCCGCAGATGTCAGCAATAGAAGGACACGGACGACGGCGCATGGCGCAAAGCACGCCACGCGTAAGAGCATAACCGGTCAGCGAAGCAAGCAAATTGCGGTCGCCGACAAACACGGGGATGTCGCCGCAACGTTCTATGATGGCACGTGCGTCGCCCTCTACGTGACGGCGCTCACACATCAGCGACACCGGCTCATAACCCGAACGCAGCGCCACATCAATGACCTTGGGACTCTCAGCTATGAAAAGCCCGCGGTCCTTGCCGAGGCTGTTGCGCAACTGTGGTTCGGTCAGAGAGCTGAAAACTTCAACTCCGGGATGGGTCAGGGATGTGATATTTACGATTGGCATAATAGTCAGGAATGAGTTTAATGAATTAATGTGCCTACAAAATTATACAAAAAAACAGAAACATGAAAAAGAAATTCGAGATAACGGTGCCCGACGGGTCGACGAAGGTGTTGCTGCATGCCTGCTGCGCACCCTGCTCCTCCGCCATTGTGGAATGCATGATGCAGCACGGCATAACGCCCACAATATATTACTGTAACCCCAATATCTATCCCGAAAGCGAGTATCTTATCCGTCGAGACGAATGTCAGCGTTACGCTAAGGAACTCGGACTGGAGATGGTGGAGGCGGAATACGATCATGAGGACTGGCTGTGCCACGTGAAAGGACTGGAAGCAGAACCAGAACGCGGAGGAAGATGTCTGAAATGCTTCCGAATGCGCTTGAAGAAGACAGCAGAATACGCCCACAAGCACGGCTACAGCGTGATAACCACCACATTGGCTTCGTCAAGATGGAAAAGCTTGGAACAGATAAACGAAGCAGGAACAGCAGCTGCAGAGGCTTACGATGACGTAATATGGTGGGACCAGAACTGGCGCAAGGGCGGACTGACCGAACGCAGGGCTTGCCTCATAAAGGAATGGAACTTCTATAACCAGCGTTACTGCGGATGCGAATTCAGCATGTCAGCCGGACACATGCCGAAGGAAGAACAGGAGACGCCCGAATCAGAAGTTAGAAAATAGAGATTAAGAATTGTTAGTGAAAACGTGCATAAATATTCCACATTATTACCATATAGTGTATAAAAAGCAATAAATTGCAGCCAACACCTCCGTTTTCTCATTTATTATATGTAACTTTGCGCATCGTAAAGATGAATTACAAACTTTAATAGGTATAAACACATGAAGAAAATTTTACTTTCTGCAGCTTTTGTAATGGCTGCTTGCTGCGGCGCTTCCGCACAGAAACTCAGCTACGTGCCCTACACCGATAACGCTTTGATGATGGGTGGATGTATTTCGGAGAACGGTCGTTACATCGGCGGATGCGACACTGAAGGACGCGGCTTCATCTATGACACAAAGGAAGGCCAGATTAAGTACTTCGTATCGCCTAACCTTGGCACCAACGAAGCTACGGATAACGACAAAGCTCAGATTTATTCTGTAACAAACGAGGGTGTCGGTGCTGGTTGCATCTTAGGCCAAGCCGCTGACTTCGACTTCGCCACTGGCAAGTATACAGCTATCTTCGAGAACGCAGAAGAAGAGAACGCCATCGCAAAGTGGACCACTCCTGACGGAGCATACCAGTGCGGCGTAACATACGACGCCTCGTACAAGCAGGAGCCTTACGTATACGTAAACGGTGAGAAGGCGGATCTTCCCACTCCTACAGACGAATGGCTCGGCTTCGAGACCGGAGGCTTTATGGCCAACTATATCAGCAACGACGGTTCGCTTATCGTAGGCGGTGCCATCGACAACTATTCCACATATCCGCTCATATTCTGGGTACGCAACAGAGACGGCAAGACATACTCTGTACAGACTCCGAGCAAGCGCTTCCTCGACGCAAGCTACGAGCTTAATCAGGCTCAGCCTTACGCTTGGTTTGAGGGCGGAAACGTAAGCGCCAACGGCAAGTGGATTGCCATGAACATCCAGAACAAAGACATCGAGTCTGGCCTGAAGATGGCTCGCTTCAACGTGGACACAGAGGAGATTGAGATTCTCGACTGCCCTGACGTAAACAGCTCTACATTCTATTACTCTACCGGCATTGCCAACGACGGTACTGTCATTGGATACACACAGGATCTGGACACACAGTCAAGAAGAGGTGTCATCTGCCTTGCCGGCGAGAAAGAGGTGAAGTATCTCTCTGAGGCTTATCCTACAATAACAGACTTCCTCACTATGGACGAGGAAAACCTCAACACAGCTTGCGCCATCACTCCTGACGGCCGCTATGTAACTGGTTTCGGTTATAAGCCTGTGGACGAGAATAACGACTACATCGTAACATGGTGTCTCGATCGCGAGGAAGTGGCTAACAGCATCGAGGGTGTGGCTAACTCAGAGGCTTCAAAGGTGGTGGCTTCTTACACTACTGACGGAAAGCGCGTAAACCGCACAAAGGTTCAGCGCGGTCTGGTTATCAACCGCCTCGCTAACGGTAAGGCTGTGAAGAACCTGAAGAAGTAAAAGACAGCGAATAAACAATTAAGGCTATAGCGCCCTGCAAGGAGAAAAACTTGCAGGGCGTTTTTTTGTGGACTATAAGGAATGTAGAGTAAAATTGCTAACTTTGCAGACATAATATTTGAATACTGATTTATGAATAAAGCAAAGGATAATAACACGTCGTCAGGGACGGGCACTATAGAGAACATAAAACTATTGAAGGGGGAATGGCTGAGTAGACTGTCACTGGCTCTGGCGCCTAACATCAAGGCGGGATTTCCGAGTCCGGCTGATGACTACCTTCGTGACAGCCTCGACTTCAACCGTGACCTGATAAAGAACCCGGAGGCCACGTTCTACGGACGCGTGTCGGGCGACTCAATGAGGGACGCCGGCATCAACGAAGGCGACATTGCCGTCATCGACAGATCGCTGCAACCAACGGACGGGGACGTTATCGTGGCATACGTCAACGAGGAGTTCACCATCAAGTATCTCGACCTTACGCACAAGGAGGAGGGCTACATCGAACTGCAACCTGCCAACCCCAACTATTCACCAATACGCATTGACAGCACCGACAACTTCCGTGTGTGGGGCGTAGTGGTATGGACCATAAAGCAATGGAAATAAAAAAATCCTCAAGCAGTGGTAAGCCGCTTGAGGATTTACTAAAATATATAATGTGTATGTTCGTTTACTTTGCGTAAGCCACAGAGCGTGTCTCTCTGATAACGGTGATCTTCACCTGACCCGGATAGGTCATCTCGGTCTGAATCTTGTTGGCTATCTCGCCTGAGAGCTTCTCCGTCTCCTTGTCGTCCATCTTGTCCGCACCGACGATGACACGAAGCTCGCGACCAGCCTGGATGGCGTAAGTCTTGGTAACGCCAGGATAAGACATTGCGATGGCCTCAAGGTCGTTGAGGCGCTTGATGTAAGCCTCCACAATCTCGCGACGTGCACCGGGACGTGCACCTGAGATGGCGTCGCAGACCTGTACGATCGGAGCGAGGAGCGTGTTCATCTCCATCTCGTCGTGGTGAGCTCCGATGGCGTTGCATATTTCCGGCTTCTCCTTATACTTCTCGGCAATCTTGGCGCCGTAAAGTGCGTGGGGCAATTCGCTCTCCTCATCAGGCACCTTACCTATATCGTGGAGCAGACCTGCACGCTTAGCCTTCTTAGGATTAAGTCCCAGCTCTGCAGCCATTACAGCACAGAGATTGGCTGTCTCACGAGCGTGCTGGAGAAGATTTTGTCCGTATGAAGAACGATACTTCATCTTACCTACGATACGGATGAGCTCAGGATGGAGACCGTGGATGCCAAGGTCGATGGCTGTACGCTTACCTGTCTCGATTATTTCGTTGTCGAGCTGCTTCTTCACCTTTGCCACAACCTCCTCAATACGTGCCGGATGGATACGACCATCGGCTACGAGCTGATGGAGAGCCAAGCGGCAAACCTCACGACGAACGGGGTCGAACGCTGAGATTACAATGGCCTCGGGAGTGTCGTCCACTACGATTTCCACTCCTGTGGCAGCCTCAAGAGCGCGGATGTTGCGACCCTCTCGACCGATGATGCGTCCCTTCACCTCGTCATTGTCGATATGGAAGACGCTTACAGAGTTTTCGATAGCCGTCTCAGTGGCTACACGCTGTATGGTCTGGATGACGATTTTCTTAGCCTGAGTGTTGGCGTTGAGCTTTGCCTCGTCCATAATCTCATTGATGTATGAAGCGGCGTTGGTGCGTGCCTCGTCCTTGAGGCTTTCCACGAGTCGGTTGCGAGCCTCGTCAGCGCTAAGACCAGAGAGTTCCTCCAGCTTCTCGCGCTCCTTGGTCTGCATCTTGTCGAGTTCCTCCTGCTTGAGGGCGATGAGCTTCTTCTCGTTCTCTATGCGCTGCTGTCCCTGCTCCACCTCCTGCTTGCGGCGTCCGATTTCTTCCATACGCTGGTTGAGCGAAATCTCGCGCTGCTTCAGTCGGTTCTCGTTCTGCTGAATCTTCTGGTTGCGCTGCTGCACCTCCTTTTCCAGCTCCGACTTCTTGTTGAGGAACTTCTCCTTTACTTCAAGGAGCTTCTTTTCCTTTACTACTTCAGCCTCCTTGTTGGCGGCTGCTATCATTTCGTTATACTTTCCCTTTATTACATATCGGAAAATGCCATATCCCGCTGCTCCGCCTACGACGAGGGCAACTATGGCTGTGATTAATATACCTGTTAACATATATATTTATGTAAAAATGTGATCGTTAGAATGATGTTGATGTTTCTGATTCTTCCGTTTCGGATAGTTACAATGCTTCTTCAATTTCGGATTTCAGCTTGCCTATTATGTCCATGAACGGTGCCGTGTCGTTGCGTTTCGCCTCCATTACATAGCGCAGGGCTATCTCGATGAGCGCCATGTAGAGAATTTCCTTCTCGTTCTTGGGGCCCTTGTATCTGGATGCGTATGCGTTGACAGTCTGCGTGATAAGGCTTGCCGCGTCGCGATAGAGCGGTTCGTCCTCTGGGCGGACGTTTACGGGGATGTCCGTGTCGTAGACGTGTAGGCGTATACGTAGTTTCTCGTTGTTGTCTTCTGCCATTATCGTGGTAATAACTTTAAGGGGTCACTTATTCGTCGTGCTTCTCGCTGATAAGCGCAATGCACTTGTTGACGTCGCGTATGAGTTGAGAGACTCGCTTCTGCGCCGCCTCCATGTCGCCGTCTGTTATTGCCACCATCCTCGCCAACTTCAGGTTAGTGTATTCCTCGCGTTGCTTTCTGAGCTGTTCCTCGAGGCTGCTGACATCAGCCTTGAGAGTGTCGATGGCGGAACACAGTTGGGCATTCTGCAGCTTGAGTTCCTTATACTGCAGTATCATCTGTCTCACTCTGGTGGTAAAGACGTCAATAGCTGTCTCGTCTGCGTCCATAATGCTACGTTTGGGTTACAAAATTATATGATTTTGGCGAATGCCGCAAATTATTATTGCGATTTTATGCACTGACAGTCACGATTTTTACGCACTGTAATGCCTCCTTATTACTTCTTGTCTTCGGCAGCGTCAGCAGGCTTAGGCTCTTTCTTTGCGAGCATCACCACCTGATAGACGAAGTCGGTTATCCATTTCTGTGAGAAACCAAGGCGATGGTTATACTGGCGAATAGCCACGACGGTCTTAAGTGTAGCGGCGTCGGTGTAGTCGTTCTTGGTGAAGATTTCGCCCACGGTCTTCTCCGTCATCTTGTAGAGCGCATTCTTGAAGAAAGAGGGAAGGCGGAGCTTAAACTTCATGAGGTTGCCCATAAGCATCATCAGATCCTGTGTGAATCCCTGGAACTGCACAAGGTAAGTCTGAACGTCCTGCATCTTGCGGCAGTTCTTGCGGATGCTCTGGTCGATTTCCTTGAAGAACAGATCGTCCGTGCCGTATATCTCCTTGAGCATCTTACGGCAAGCTGTCTTCTCTCCCACTCCGAGCTTGTTGTTGACGGTCGGAACGTGGAGCGTGGTCTTGAATACGCGAAGGTCAGGCAGAGCGGCAAGATTTGCGATACCCACATTGGCAGCTATCGATGCCTGGAAATACACACGCACAAGCTGCATGTAGTCTTCCATTCCTCCAGTCTTGTTATTGTCGTCTTTCTTTCCGAAAAGTTTTGATAGAAATCCCATTTGTTTTCTTTTTTATTATTTTGATTTTAAAAGCATATCTCTGCAAAATTACAAAAAAATCCTAATTTGCCCAAACATTTACCTATACATTATAGTAATAAGGCTTTATAATATAAAAATAACACTTCGGCAAATCAAAAAAGAGAAAAAAGGTTTCGTGTATCGGTCTTTATTAGTAACTTTGCAAAATTAATAATATATTATTTTTTGCTTAGTTAACGAAATAGTAAACACTCAAACATTTAGAAACATGAAAGGTATAGTTTTAGCAGGAGGGTCGGGCACACGTCTTTACCCCATCACAAAGGGCATCAGCAAACAGCTCATCCCTATTTTCGACAAGCCCATGATATATTACCCCATCTCAGTACTTATGCTTGCCAACATAAGGGAGATCCTCATTATCTCTACACCTACTGACTTACCGATGTTTAAGCGTCTGCTTGGCGACGGTAGCGACATGGGAGTGAAGTTTGAGTATGCAGAGCAGCCTTATCCCGGCGGCCTGGCACAGGCTTTCACCATCGGCGAGGAGTTTATCGGCGATGACAGCGCTTGCCTCGTACTTGGCGACAACATCTTCTACGGCGCTGGTTTCACACAGCTGCTGCAGGAAAGCGTGGAGAATGTGGAGAAGCACGGTAAGGCCACTGTTTTCGGATATTACGTTAACGACCCGGAACGCTACGGCGTGGCAGAGTTCGACGCAGAGGGCAACTGCCTCAGCATCGAGGAAAAGCCGGAGCACCCGAAGAGCAACTATGCAGTTGTGGGACTTTATTTCTATCCGAACAGCGTAGTTGAAATAGCAAAGAACATCAAGCCCAGCGCTCGCGGAGAGCTGGAGATAACCACCGTAAACCAGGAATACCTGAAGCGCGGCGACCTGAAGGTTCAGACCTTGCAGCGCGGATTCGCATGGCTTGACACCGGCACACACGACAGCCTTTCGGAGGCCAGCACCTTCATCGAGGTGATAGAGAAGCGTCAGGGTCTGAAGGTGGCATGTCTGGAAGAGATTGCCTTCAAGAAGGGCTGGATAGACAGCGAACGTCTCCGTGAGGTGGCAAAGCCGATGGCAAAGAACGAGTACGGAAAGTATCTCCTCAGACTTGCTGACGGACTGTAAAGAAAAGGAAAAAGAAAGAAAAAAGATTGATTGATAAGATTTTATTTTAACACTTCAAAAGGTCACTAGTTAAAGAAAATGGAAGTAAATAACCAAGATTTGTACAACACTCAGCAAGAAAACGAAGAGTCGTCATCTCTTAGTTTTGGGATGATATACAAGATGGTGGTCCTCAACTGGAAATGGTTCGTTCTGTCTTTAGCATTGTGTCTGGGCGTAGCTTACGCTTACCTTAGATACAAGACACCAGTTTACCAGTCGGCTGCTAAATTGCTTATCAAGGACGACGACAACACAAACAAATCCAACGGAGTGAACGCACTCCTTAACTCGCAGACGCTCGGTCTCGTATCCAACTCAACGGGTATCGACAACGAGATGGTGCTCCTCAAGTCGTCTCGCCTTGCCGGACAGACCATCTACGATCTCAAGCTTTATGTGTCGTACAAGATGAAGGGTCGCGTGGCTGACCACCTTCTCTATAAGAACCAGCCCATCACTGTCGACATCGACAGCTGCAGCCTGTCTAACCTCAAGGCGCCGATAAAGCTCGAAATCACACGCGAGGAAGGATCGTTCCACATCACGGGCGAATACACCTACGTACCCTCAGACCCGGACAAGTTGCCGAGCGAATACACCATCGACCGTACCGTTAAGGATCTGCCTTTCACGCTCAACACCAGCGTCGGCAGACTCACCTTCTCGCACAACGGCGTCAGCATGCTTCCTGAAGAGAAGAAGCTGAAGGTAACCATCCTTCCTGTACAGATGGCAGCTGCCAAGTACGTAGCAGCGCTTGACGTAGCGGAAGAGAACAAGAAGGCCACCATCGTGGACATGACATTGGCTGACGAGGTGCCGGAACGCTCATGCGACTATCTCAAGCAGCTCGCAGTCTGCTACAACCGCCAGGCCAACGAGGACAAGAACGAGATAGCCATTCGTACAGAGAGATTCATCAACAGCCGTCTGGAGAAGATCAACAACGAACTTGGTCAGACAGAAGGCAATCTTGAGTCGACAAAGCGCCAGTATGGTATCGTGAATACTACGGCTAACTCAACGATGTCACTCACCAATTCTGACGCTTATGCTAAGCAGATATCTGAACTTAACACCCAGATGGAGCTGCTCAAGAGCATCAGCGAGTTTATGAACGAGCCTGCCAACAAGTACCAGCTGCTTCCTTCCAACGTGGGATTGGCAGACGCTTCAGCCAGCGCGTTCATCAAAAAGTACAACGAAGTGGCACTGGAGCGTACACACCTGCTCCGCACCTCAAGCGAGACCAGCCCCGTTGTTACGCCTCTTACAGCACAGCTCGACGAGCTTCTCTTAAGCATCCGCCGCGCCATCAAGCAGGCACATCAGACAGCAGAGATACAGTATAACGACCTGCAGCGTCAGTTCAGCCTCTACAACCAGCAGATTCTCTCCACCCCGCAGCAGGAGCGCATCCTTACACAGATAGGTCGCCAGCAGGAGGTGAAATCAGGACTCTACCTTATGCTTCTCCAGAAGCGTGAGGAGAACTCTATCTCTCTTGCAGCCACAGCCGACAAGGGTAAGCTCATTGACGACCCGCTGCTCATTGGAAAGGTTAGCCCCAAAGGGTCTATAATTATGCTCATCGCTCTCGTCCTCGGTCTTGCCATCCCCGCAGGCATCCTCTTCCTCATCGAGTTCTTCCGTTACAAGATTGAGGGACATGACGACGTTGCCGCGCTTACCAAGTTGCCCATCATCGGCGACGTGGCAATCGCCAGCGACCAGGCAAAGACAAAGGCGGACATCGTGGTGCACGCCAACCAGAACAACCTCATGGAGGAGGTTTTCCGTTCCATCCGTGCCAACATCCAGTTTATGCTCAAGAAGGGAGAGAACACCATCATGTTCACGTCTACGACATCAGGCGAGGGCAAGACGTTCACCGCAGCCAACCTTGCCGTGAGCTTCGCATTGCTGGACAAGAAGGTGGTAATCGTCGGTCTGGACATCCGTAAGCCGCGTCTCGCCGAACTCTTCGAGATACCTAACCACCATCAGGGCATCACCAACCTTCTCGTGAAGGAAAACCCGACAATGGAGGACATCAAGAAGCAGATTCTGCCTTCAGGCGTAAACGACAACCTCGACGTGCTTATGGCAGGACCAATCCCGCCCAACCAGTCAGAGCTTGTTTCGCGCCAGTCGCTTGACATCATCATCGACCAGCTTAAGGAGCATTACGACTACGTCATTATCGACACCGCTCCTATCGGCTTGGTTACCGATACACAGCAGATTGCCCGCGTAGCCGACCTTACTGTCTATATGTGTCGTGCTGATTACACACCGAAGTCAAGCTTCGCATTCATCAACTCTCTAAACGCGGAAAACAAGATGCCGAATATGTGCATCGTCATCAACGGCATCGACATGGCGAAGAAGAAGTATGGCTACTACTATGGTTATGGCAAGTACGGCAAGTATGGCAAATACGGTCATTACGGAAAGTACGGCAATTACGGCAGCAGCTATGGTAGCTATGGCGCCAACTACGGCAGCTACGGCAACTATGCCAACAGTGGCTACGGCAACCGCAACGACAACTCGATAAAGGTGTAAGTCTATAGAAACAGACTTCATATAAACATTAATGAACAAGAGAATTTAGAGAAGTTCTTGCCCAGGCAGGAGCTTCTCTAATTTCTTAAAGAGAACACCCCTATATATACATTATATTAATACAGGAGAAAAACTATCATGGTTATAGCAGTAGATTTTGACGGAACAATAGTGGAGCACGAATATCCCAAGATAGGCGAAGAGATACCGTTTGCCACCGAAACACTGCGCATGCTCATAAACGACCACCACAAGCTCATCCTCTGGAGCGTACGCGAAGGCAAGCTGCTGGACGAAGCCGTGGAATGGTGTCGTGAGCGCGGCGTGGAGTTCTACGCCATAAACCGCGACTATCCGGAGGAAACCACCGAAAACAACAACCATTTCTCCCGCAAACTGAAAGCAGACCTCTTCATCGACGACCGCAACTTGGGCGGACTGCCTGACTGGGGCATGATCTATCGCATGGTTCGCGAACATCTTACATGGGCTGACCTTATGAGAAGCGCAAGGTCAGGACTCAATTCGCAGGACGCACCGAAGCGCAAGAAGAAGTGGGGACTGTTCTAAAAAATACGGAGACAGATAATATATGATTGATCGCGCCACCGTAGAACGCATCAAGGACGCCGCCAACATCGTGGACGTGGTGTCCGAGTTTGTAACGCTGCGGCGCAGCGGAGCAAACTATAAGGGACTGTGTCCGTTCCATGACGAGAAGACACCGTCCTTCATCGTGTCGCCGGCACGCGGCACCTGCCATTGCTTCGGATGCGGAAAGGGAGGCAATCCCATCAGCTTCATCATGGAGCACGAGCAGATGACCTATGTGGAGGCACTGAGATGGTTGGCTAAGAAATACCACATCGAGATACATGAACGCGAGCTTTCCGACGAGGAGAAGCGTGAGCAGAGCGACCGTGAGAGTATGTTCATCGTCAACGAATGGGCGATGGGATATTTCAGCGACAAGCTGCATAACGACCCTGACGGCGTCGCCATCGGCATGCAGTATTTCCGCAGCAGAGGTTTCAGAGACGACATCATCAAGAAGTTCAAGCTCGGTTACGACCTGCAGAACGCACGGGCTCTTGCCACGGAAGCGCTTAGCAAAGGCTATAAGGAGGAGTTCATCCTCAAGACCGGCATCTGCTATAAGACAGACCGCGGCGACCTTATCGACCGCTATGCAGGACGCGTAATCTTCCCGTGGATAGGCATCAGCGGAAAGGTGGTGGGATTCGGAGGACGACTGCTCGACTCGCGCACCAAGGGCGTAAACCAGAAGTACGTCAACTCGCCCGATTCTGAGATTTACCACAAGGACCGCGAGCTTTACGGCATCTATCAGGCAAAGAAAGCCATTGCCAAGGAAGACCGCGTGTTTATGGTGGAGGGTTATACGGACGTCATCTCCATGCACCAGTGTGGCATTGAGAACGTCGTGGCAAACTCGGGTACGGCTCTTTCCGTACACCAGATTCACATCCTTCACCGCTTTACGTCGAACATCACCCTGCTCTACGACGGCGATGCAGCCGGCATTCACGCTGCCATGCGAGGCACCGACATGCTGCTTGCCGAGGGAATGAACCTCAAGGTATTGCTTCTTCCCGACGGCGACGACCCCGACTCGTTCTCACGAAAGCATACGGCAGCTGACTTCCGTAAGTACATAGAGGAACATCAGACCGACTTCATACAGTTCAAGACAGACCTTCTGCTCAAGAACGAGCGCGACCCGCTGAAACGGTCGGAAGCCATCAATTCCGTAGTACGAAGCATATCGTTCGTCACCAATCAGGTGCTGCGCGACACTTACCTCCACGACTGCTCCGTAAGAATGGGCATCAACGAGGCTACACTCATCAACACCCTGAACAATTTCATACGCAATAACCGCGAGAACCGCTTCCCAGATGCGGCACGCGACCCGCAAGCACAACAACAACCGACAGCACAACCGCAAGTGGTGCAGGACGTCACTCCCGTGCAGCAGGCATCAAAGGTGGAGCGCATGCTCGCCGAACTAATCATCCGTCATGGCGAAACCGTCATATTCGACAATGTGGAGACGGAGGACGGTCAGACCGTCAGCCTCAACATCGCCCAATACATCGACTATAACCTCAGCATTGACGGCCTCAGCTTCCATAATCCTCTCTTTGCCCGCGTCCTTAAAGACGCCGTGGAGCACAGTCAGGACCAGGGATTCTCAGCCGAACAGTTCTTCCTAAATCACGAGAACATCGAGATTTCGCGCATGGCAACGTCCATCTGTATGGACCAGTATCGCCTGCTTGAGGAACGCAAGAAGACGTCTCAGGACGAAGAGAAGAGCAATGAGGAGAAGCGAGAGGAGGCGGAAAACCGCATCACTGACCTTCGCAAGCAGACCGAACACCTGCTCAACGACTTCCGCATGGACTACGTGGAGCAGCGCATGAAGCAGCTTCAGAGTCAGATAACACAAGCCGCAGCCGACCCTGTCAGTCTGCAGCAGTTGCTTGAGGAATACAAGATGATGCACGAATTGAGGTCAAAGGTGGCTAAGCTGCTCGGCAACAACATCATCGTCTGATGGGAAAGGCTATCAAAAGCCGGATAATAAAGACTATAAAAAAGCATACACTTGGCGGCGCAGGTCGGAGTAATCCTGCGCTGCCATGAATATCAAACCAAAACAACACGTATTTATATGTATTACATCGAAAAGACCATGGAGATTTCGGCATGTCACTGCCTGAAACTCTCATACGAAAGCAAGTGCCAGAACTTGCATGGTCACAACTGGATTATCACAGTCTACTGTAAGTCAAATGAACTCAACGAGGACGGAATGGTCGTAGACTTCACGCACATCAAGCGCCTTGTCAGCGACCGCCTCGACCACGCCAACCTCAACGAGGTGCTGCCCTTCAACCCCACGGCAGAGAACATCGCACGCTGGGTGACGGAGCAGATTCCGCAATGTTACCGCTGCATGGTGCAGGAGAGCGAGGGCAACAAAGCCATTTATGACGCAACAGAATAGACGGAGGAACGAAAGATGAACAAAAAGAGAGTTAACGACATCTTCTACTCGCTGCAAGGCGAAGGTCACAACACAGGACGCGCCGCCATCTTCATACGCTTCTCGGGATGTAATCTCAAATGTCCGTTCTGCGACACCGACTTCTCCCGATACGACGAACTGACCGATGACGACATCATCGAACGCATCAAGGACTTCCCTTCGCGCTTCGTGGTTCTCACCGGAGGCGAGCCGTCGCTGCAAGTAGACACACCACTCATTGACAAGCTGCATGCCCACGGGTACGAAATAGCCATGGAAACCAACGGCACACATCCCGTCCCAACAGGCATCGACTGGACAACATGCTCCCCGAAAGGCGTCACCAACATTAAAAGTTGCGACGAGCTGAAGGTGATATTCGAGGAGACCACCACTACGCCCGACGACCACGGCATACAGTCGCGCTATCGCTACCTGCAGCCATGCGACGTCGGCGACGCGGAGCGCAACGCAAGTATCATACAGCGCTGCCTCGACTATATCCTGCAACACCCCGAATGGCGTCTGTCACTACAGACACATAAGCTTGCCGGATTCAAGTAAAAAACAAAAGAAATGCTCGCCGGAAAGAAGTAAAGGATATGATATACATCCACTGGATATTCCTGCTTATCTATATCATGGTTATCGTAAGCATCATTGTTACGATACTCATGGACAACCGTCAACCAGCCAAGACGATGGCTTGGGTGATGGTGCTCCTTTTCGTCCCTGTTGCGGGCATCATTCTCTACATCTTCTTCGGTCAGAACACGCGGAAGATGCGATTTATCTCACAGCGGTCGCTCGACCAGTTGTCGAAGCGGCAGATGCTGGAATTTGTCGAGCAGCGCGAGTTGCGTATGCCCGACAAATTCCAGTCGCTTGTCCGCCTCTTCACCAACCAAAGCCTCGCCTTACCCTTCAAGGACAACGAAGCGGAATTCTATACCGACGGCTACCAATTCTTCCCTGCGCTGCTGCAAGCCATCAGCCGCGCCCGACATCACATCCATCTTGAAACCTACATCTTCGATGACGACCCGTTGGGCCGCCTCATCGCCGACGCACTCATACAGAAGGCAAAGGAAGGCGTCGAGATACGCGTCATCTATGACGACGTGGGCTGCTGGCGTGTGCCGAGTGCCTTCTTCGAACGCATGAAGAAGGCTGGCATTGACGTCTGCGCCTTCATGCCTGTGAAATTTCCTGCTTTCACCAGCAAAGTGAACTATCGCAACCACCGCAAGGTTTGCGTAATCGACGGCATAGAGGGATTCACCGGAGGCATAAACATAGCCCTGCGCTACGTGAAAGGCATGCGTAACGGCACGCTGCCGTGGCGCGACACGCACATGCGACTCAGGGGCAGCATCGTCTACGCCCTGCAACGCGCCTTCCTCGTCGACTGGTATTTCGTCGACCGCACACTTGTAACCAACCGCAAGTATTATCCTCCGATGCCGTGGAAAATCAGCAACGACTGCCTGGCACAGATGGTGACGAGCAGCCCCATTGCGCCCTGGCCCGACATCATGCAGGGCTACGTGCGCATCCTGCTTGAGGCAAAGAGCTACGTCTACATGGAGTCGCCTTACTTCCTGCCCACCGAGCCCGTGCTCTTCGCCATGCGCACCGCCGCTCTCGCCGGCGTGGACGTCCGCCTCATGGTGCCGCGCCACAGCGACTCCCACCTCCTTGAATGGGCAAGCCTGTCGTATGTGGTGGAGACGCTTGCAGCGGGAGTGAAGATAAAGCTCTTCGAGGGCGGATTCAATCACAGCAAGCTGCTCGTAGCCGACGACGAAGTCAGCACGTGCGGTTCCACCAACATCGACTTCCGCAGCTTCGAGAACAATTTCGAGTCGAACGTCTTCTTTTACGACCGCCAAATGGCATTGCGCATAAAAGAGCTGTATATGGCAGACGAGGCACAATCCGTCGACTTCAACGACGTAGACACCCTAAGACACCGACCATACCTCCACCGCTTAACCGAATCGCTCTTCCGTCTGCTGGCTCCGCTGCTATAACTGTGAATACATACCTTTTTACATTTGGAAACATTATTATATTTGGCAATGTCGCGAATAATGCTTAACTTTGACAACACAGACAATAAAGCGCACCATTATGGCAAGAAAATTATATCCGATAGGCATTCAGACATTTGAGGAGATACGCAGAAACGACAACCTCTACATCGACAAGACGGAATACGTCTACCGTATAACCCATACGGACGGCAAGTATTTTTTCCTGTGCAGGCCGCGCCGTTTTGGCAAGTCGCTTCTTGTCTCCACCATAAAGAGTTATTTTGAGGGCAAGCGCGAATTGTTCGAAGGTCTTGCCATCGAGAAACTGGAGAAAGAATGGAAAGAATATCCTGTTCTTCTCTTTAGTTTTGCAGGTGGCAAACACATGGAGAAAGAACAACTTGAACGCTATCTCTTATTCCTCTTACACAACAACGAAGAACGTTTTGGCATTACATGCGATTCGCCGGACCCAAACGTACGCCTCCTAAATCTTATAAATAAGGTGTACGAGATTACGGGCAAACAGGTGGTGGTATTGATTGACGAATACGACGCTCCATTGCTTGACGTGGTACACGAAGACAACAGCCTCGAAATATTGAGAAGCGTGATGCGTAATTTCTTCAGTCCGCTGAAAGACTGCGACCCTAAATTGCGTTTTGTATTACTTACCGGCATTACCAAATTCTCACAACTTAGCATATTCAGCGAATTAAACAATATCGCAAACATAAGTATGGACACTCCATATTCAGGCATTTGCGGCATCACAAAAGACGAGTTGCTCACACAGATGAGCGACGACATCGACAGACTGGCTGAGAGTATGGGAGCAGACCGAGAATCGACAATAGCCAAGCTGAAAGAATATTATGATGGCTATCACTTCACGTGGCCTTCGCCTGACGTATTCAATCCGTTCAGCCTGTTAAGCTGTTTCGCCAAGCAGAACATCGAAGCGTTCTGGTTTGCCTCAGGAACTCCTACTTATCTATTGGAAATGCTCCGTAAATATGATGTGGCACCATCTAAAATAGGCGACTTCTATGCTCCTAAGACAGCATTCGATGCTCCTACGGAACGAATGGCCACCATCACACCATTGCTTTACCAAAGCGGATATGTGACAATCAAGGACTATGACAAGGAAACCGAGCTTTACCATCTCGACATTCCTAACATGGAAATAAGAATAGGATTGTACGAAAACCTCTTACCTTATTATCTTGACCGCGATACAGACGCGGGCAGGGTGGTTATTGCCAGAATGTCCTCTCTTATCAAGCGTGGAATGATTGACGACGCGATGCAGCTTCTCAAGACATTCTGGGAAACAGTACCTTATTGTGCCAACACTGACTATGAAGGCCACTATCAGCAAGCCATGTATATAATCTTTGCCCTGCTCTCACACTTTCGCATTCAGGTGGAACAACATACATTCAACGGCAGGACTGACATTACAATGGAAACGTCAGACACCATATATATTATGGAATTGAAGTTCGGAAAGTCTGCACAGGATGCTCTTGACCAAATAAACGCTAAGCATTATGACAAGGCTTTTGCTATGAGTGGCAAGAAGGTGGTGAAGATGGGCATCAGCTTCGAAGTGGACACCAATAAGAACATCATGATGGAATGGATAAGATAACAACTGCTATGGATATCGAACAAGTCAGAGACTTCACGCTGTCGTTATTCGGCGTGACAGAAGACCAGCCGTTTGGCGACGACAACGTCACCTTCCGCGTTGAAGGCAAGATCTTTCTTTGCCTTTGGCTGGGAAGCGGGCGATATGAGACGAGGGACGGGATGAGGAGATTCGCATGCAAGCTGAGTCCTGAGAGAAACGAGGAACTGCGCGAACAATACGAAGCCGTCACTCCAGCCTTTCATTGGAACAAGAAACACTGGAGCGACGTCTTCTATGAGCAGCTTGAGCCAGAACTCGTGATGACATTGATAAAAGAGTCGTACGAACTGATCGTCAGCAAGCTGCCCAAAGCTGTAAGAGAAAAAAAATTCAAAAATCCTAATGCGGACGGCGGTTCTGACAAAGACAATATTTGCATTTCTAATGCTCAATACTATTAGCCCGGCGCACAACAAAATCTTTGGTGCGAAATTCTTGAGTTTTGAGCGTTTATAGGCAATACATTCATACACAGTGGATTATGCGGTTTTCTGGAGAATTGTTATGAAATCAGACTCGCAAAGGAGCCGTTTTTTGCTGCAATAGCGCCACTTTTACACTACAATAGTGCCACTTTTATCATGCAATAGCGCCACTTTTACACTCTAATAGTGGCACTATTGTAATGTAAAAGTGGCGCTATTGTTAAGCACGGGTGCTGTTTGCACAACAAAACACCGTAAAAACAGCAAATCGGAACTCTATAATCAATTTTTATTTTGTAACAGCTTTTTACCGTATTGACGATATTTGCATAGCGGACGGCATGCCGTCCGAATTAGGAATTTTGAATTTTGTCATTTTCTTGATATTTTGTTTTAGTATTCCCTATTTCAGCTTTATAATGTCCGTCCACCTTGTTGTCGGACATTGGCTTTTACGCTCCCTTCTGATAGCATCCGCAAACTTCTGCCCTTTGCCATACTGCTGCGAACTGAGCACCACCGTCTCCGTACCCTCCACCTTATTAAGTCGGTCAACGGCACTGTCAAGACTCTGCATCTGCCTGTGACGGTCAGCATCGAAGGTGAAGAGGTCGGTCTGAATGGCGTTGTCCGGAACCACTCCCATCAGTATCACGCCCGCCTTCTTATACATTACGTCCGCACGATAGATGCGCTTCAGGCATGCCGTGGCAGCTTTCACGATTTCGATGGTTGACGCCGACGGCATGCGGAGCGTCTGTTCCGTCATGTTCCAGTATTGCGTCAGGTCAGTACGGAAGTGGTTGGTGTCCACAAAGACGCCCACCACCGTAGCCACCGACCGCTGCCGACGCGCCTTCTCCGCACAACGGGCGGCAAAGTTGGCGATATGAGTGTGAAGAATGTCGAAGTCGGATGTCATATCGCGGAAACTCCTGCTCGTGCATACGCTCTTCTTCTTGGCTGGAATGTCGTCCGGAATGCAGTCAACACCGTTAAGCTCCGCCCACGTGCGCTCCATTATTACGGTACGGAACGTGGCGCTCACCCAAGATCGGGCATGAGAGGCAAAGTCGTACGCCGTCCTTATGCCCATGCTCTCGAGCCGTGCCTGATAACGTCTGCCTATGCCCCACACCTCCCCGATGGGATAGAGTTGCTCCGCCTTTATGCGCTTTTCCTCAGTGTCGATGACACAGCAATGACCGTATCCGGCGTATTTCTTGGCATAGTGTGACGCCATCTTCGCCATTGTCTTCGTGGGTGCGATGCCGATGCTCACCGGCATGCCCACCGACTGCATCACACGGTCGTGCAGCGCCGTGCCCCATTCGTGCAGCTCGTCCGTCGTAAACCCGTCGAGCACGGCGAAAGCCTCGTCTATGGAATAGCGGAAACACTCCGGCGCCATGTCGCGTATGATGGTCATAACGCGTCCGGTCATCTCTCCGTAGAGTTCGTAATTGGACGAGAACGCCTCAATCTTCACACCTGGAAACATCCTTCCGAGCTGGTAGTAAGGCGTGCCAGCCTTGATGCCCAACCGCTTCGCCTCAGCACTACGCGCGACAACGCAGCCGTCGTTATTGGAGAGAACGACGACCGGCTTGCCTTCAAGGTCGGGACGAAAGACGCGCTCACAACTCACATAGCAGTTGTCGCAGTCGCAAATGGCGTAATATTTCATGCTGGTTATACGTATATATTAATAACGTATAGTGAGGGTGATTTATTGCAATAAAATCAAAAGTCTCACGTGTTTCGTTTTGTAATGCGCACGGTTTTCACTACCTTTGCATTACAACATTCTTGTAACAACATTAATGCAATCACGTTATGACACACATACTCAGACCATTGACCAATCCGTTTGTGTCGCAGGGATACGAAAGTCCTGAATATTTCTGCGACCGTAAGGAAGAGACAGCCACGCTCCTTTCTCATCTCAGGAACGGCAGGAACGTGACGCTTATATCACCACGAAGAATCGGAAAGACCGGACTTATAAAGAACACGTTCTATCATCTGCTTGAAGCCGATAAGGACGCCGTGTGCCTGTATGTTGACATATACGCCACAAAGAACCTGCGCGACTTTGTGGAGCAGTTGGGCATAACCGTCATCAACGACCTTGTACGCAAGAACGCATCGTTGAAGGACAAGGTGCTCACGTTCTTCGCATCGCTGCGTCCTGTCTTCAGCCTTGACCCGCTCACCGGCGAACCAAGTGTGAGCATCACCGTGGAGCAGTCGCAGGAAGACCTTACTATTCGCAGCATCTTCAATTATCTTAACGAAAGCGGCAGGGAAGTCTACGTAGCCATCGACGAGTTTCAGCAGATTGGCGAATATCCCGAAAGCGGCACCGAAGCAATGCTGCGCTCTTATATACAGTTTGCGCAACACGTCCACTTCATCTTCTCAGGCAGCAAACATCACCTTATGGCAGAAATATTCGGATCGCCCAAACATCCTTTCTATCAAAGCACAGAGATGATGGGGCTGAAGCCTCTTAAGAGTGACGTCTATTACGACTTCTGCCGCAACTTCTTCGTTAAGAAGGGAGGTGCGCTCAGCGAAGAAGTGTTTATGTATATATATGACGAGTTTGAGGGACACACCTGGTATGTGCAGACCATTATGAACCGTCTGTACGAGAACGAGACGGAGGTGGACAGCATACAGCAAGCCAACGGCGCAATCCTTGCGGCTCTTGCCGGACGCGAAGCGCAATACGAAAGCATGGTGCAGTTCTTCACGGAGAATCAGTTTGCCCTGCTCAAGGCTATTGCCAAAGAAGGAATGGTTTCGCAGCCCACGTCAGGAAAGTTCATTAAGGCGCACGGGCTTAGCGGAGCAAGCAGCGCAAAAGCGGCGCTGAAAGTGCTCGAAGAGAAAGAACTGGTATATCGTAAGCCTGAGGGATACGTCGTTTACGACCTCTTTATGAACCTATGGCTTAGGAGAAGCTATTGACGGAGATAGCATAAAATAATCGTCGTATAAAAATCCAAAGAAATGGTATATAGGGATTTTCCCCCGTTTTTTAGGGCATATCCTTTTGCTGGCTAAAGGATAAATACTAATTTTGCAGCTCAAAGAGAGAAGTATAAACATTCCCACAAAAAGTAAAACACGCTTATGAAAAAGATTTTCCTAATCGCAATGGCGATTATCACCCTCACCTTGTCAGCACAGGCACAAGCCTATCGTGACAGCCGCTATTACAACAATAGCACCGGCAGACTGGAGTATACCTATCATCATCATGACGGCGTAATCGGTACGGGCGACGTCTATTACGGACTGCGTCTCGGACCTGCCTTCTCTACGGTCAACTCAGACGACCAGGCTCTCGACGGAGGCGACTCGCAGACGGGTCTTAATCTTGGAGCCGTGATAGGATTCGGACTGTCCGACACCACTCCCCTCTTCCTCGAAACCGGACTCTTCTACGTTGAGAAGGGCGGAAAGAACGTCTTCGAGGGCAAGAAGATGACGTACGACCTCAACTATCTCCAGATTCCTATCGTGGCAAAGTATGTCATCGACATTGACGGCGACTTCTCCGTACAGCCTTTCTTCGGCGGATACCTTGCCTGTGGCGTTGGAGGAAAGATCAAGAACTATGGCGACCGCCTTTCCGAAAGCTCGTTCTCACACAAGTATTTCCAGCGCTTCGACGGTGGTCTGCGCATCGGTTGCGGTGCCGCATACGACATGTTCTACTTGGATCTCGGCTACGACATCGGACTCTCCAACATCACTCACGACGAGTTCGACGCATCACACAATAGATGCTGGACACTCAGCTTAGGAGTAAACTTCTAAGCATAAAACACAAAAGCGGAATCCCCAAAGCCGGGATTCCGCTTTTGTGTTTTATGCAATTCAAAATTCAAAACTCAAAATTCCTAATTCACCCTATATTCTTCCACATTCTTAAATCCGTTGAGGAAGTCGCGGGCAGCCATACGCTTCTTTCCTGCAGCCTGCAGCTCAACTATCTCAAGCCATTCGTCTCCTGTGGCAACGAGCAGACGTCCGTGTTCTGCCTTTAACGTGCCGGGAGCGACTCCTCCTGTGGCAACATTCGTCTTTGCCGTGCGGAAGACCTTCAGCACAGACGCAGCATTTTTCCCTTCTGCCTCACCACGGGGCGAGAGCGTTGTCCACGTCCCGGGATACGGACTCAGACCGCGCACGAAGTCGTACACACGCTTGGCTGGCAACGTCCAGTCTATCTCACAAGTCTCCTTGAATATCTTCGGCGCCGCATGCAAGGGCAGGTCCTCACGCTGCGGTTGTGCAGGAACGTCGCCGTCCTTCTCTATAACGAGGTCCACGGTGTCCTGGCAGATACCTGCACCAAGCTCCATCAGACCGTCATATACATACTCCACGTCAGCGTCGTCTGGGATGGCGAATTCACGCTGCATGATTATCTTACCCGTATCGATGTCATGATCGAGGAAGAACGTCGTAACGCCAGTCGTTGTCTCGCCGTTGATGACAGCCCAGTTTATCGGGGCAGCACCGCGATACTGCGGCAGAAGGGCGGCATGCACATTGAAGGTGCCGAAGCGGGGCATTGCCCACACCACCTCTGGCAGCATTCTGAAAGCCACCACCACCTGCAGGTCGGCATCATAGCCACGCAGCTCCTCAAGGAAAGCCTCATCCTTCATCTTCACCGGCTGTAGAACAGGCAACCCGTGCTCCAGGGCATATTCCTTCACAGCCGATGCACGCAGCACCGAACCGTGACGTCCTACGGGCTTATCAGGCTGAGTGACCACAGCCACAACATTATATCCGTTTTCCACAAGTCGCTTCAATGAGCCGACAGCAAAGTCGGGTGTTCCCATGAAGACAATACGCAAATCTTTCTTTTCCATCTTGTTTTATATCTATTCTTTCGTACAAAGTTACGAAAAAACAAGGGTGGGAAATAAACGTTGCCTTATTATTTTTCACAAAACGAAAAAAAACGTAACTTTGTATTTACATTCATTTGAAGTAACAACATAAAATTCAGAATATCAGAGATGACACAGAAAGAAGACATCAAGAACGCTGTAGAGACAATGCGCAAGGGTGGAGTGATACTCTATCCCACTGACACCGTATGGGGAATTGGCTGCGACGCCACCAACGCCGAAGCCGTAGCAAAGGTATATGCCATAAAGCACCGCGACGACTCGAAGGCGCTGATATGCCTCGCCGACTCCGTTGACCACGTGCAACGCTACGTAAGGGACGTACCCGACGTGGCATGGGACATCATGGAGCTGGCGGAGAAACCCACCACCGTTATACTGGACGGCGCCGTAAACCTCGCGCCTAACCTCATAGCCGAGGACGGAAGCATCGGAATGCGCATCACCAACGAGCCGTTCTCCAAGGAGCTGTGCTACCGCTTCCAGAAGCCCATCGTAAGCACCAGCGCCAACATAAGCGGCGAACCTGCCGCACAGAACTATGGCGACATCGCGCCCGAACTGCTCGAAGCTGTCGACTATGTTTGCTGGACAAGACGTCAGGAGCACAAGCCTCACACACCGAGCAGCATCATCAAGCTCACACGAGACGGACAAGTAACCATCATCAGAAAATGACATGGAATCCGAAGTCTTAATAAACGAGCCTAAGGAGACGCTGGCAGACCGCCTCTATAAATGGCGCACCACGCACCTGTCCGAACGGCAGTCTACCATCATACTGGCGTTCCTCATCGGATTTCTCGCATCGGTGGCTGCCTTCCTGCTCCACTCCTTGATACACGAGATACAGACGCTGCTCAGAACGGGCATCACGTCCGACTCGTTCAACTGGACGTTCCTCATCTTCCCTATCATTGGCGTCTATCTTACTTCCTTATTCGTCAAATACGTGGTGAAGGACAACATATCGCACGGTATCACGCGCATCCTGTATGCCATCTCCTCCAAGCAGTCGCGACTGAAACGCCATAACTGCTGGACGTCGGTGGTGGCATCTGCCATAACCATCGGATTCGGCGGATCAGTAGGAGCCGAGGCACCTATCGTGCTTACCGGTTCAGCCATCGGATCTAATCTCGGACAGTACTTCCGTATGGACAAGAAGACGCTGATGCTGCTTGTGGGATGCGGTGCGGCAGCTGCCATCGCCGGCATCTTCAAGGCGCCGATAGCCGGACTGGTGTTTACGCTGGAGGTGCTGATGGTGGACCTCAGCATGGCATCGCTTCTGCCCATCCTTACTGCAGCGGTCACAGCCACGTGCTTCACGTATATGTTTATGGGAAGCGACTCGCTCTTCAATTTCCATCTTGACGGCGAATGGATTATCGAACGCGTACCGGCAAGCATCGCACTCGGCGTGGCTTGCGGACTCGTCAGCCTCTACTTCATCCGCTCCATGGGAGCCTGTGAAGGACTCTTCGCACGTCTGAAGGACAAGCGTTACGCCAAGCTGGCTTTGGGAGGCGTACTGCTCAGCTCGCTCATCTTCGTCTTCCCCGTGCTTTACGGTGAAGGCTATTCCGCCATAAACATCCTGCTCAACGGCGTCAGCGAAGCCGACTGGGAAGAGCTGCTCAAGAACTCGCTCTTCTATGGTCACGGCCATCTGCTCATCCTCTACATCGCCCTTGTGGTTCTCACCAAGACATTCGCCACGGCTGCCACCAACGGTGGAGGCGGTTGCGGTGGTACGTTCGCACCTTCGCTCTTCGTGGGAGCATTCAGCGGATTCCTCTTCGCACGCCTCTGGAACATCTATCAGGTGGGCGTCTACATCCCCGAGAAGAACTTCACGCTACTCGGCATGGCAGGAGTGATGGCAGGAGTGATGCACGCCCCGCTCACGGGCATCTTCCTTATAGCCGAAATCACTAACGGATATAATCTCTTCATGCCGCTCATGATTGTGAGCATCTGCTCCGTTATGACCATCAGCATCTTCGAGCCGCACAGCATTTACGCCATGCGACTGGCTCGCGAGGGCAAGCTGCTCACCCACCATACTGACCGTTCGGTGCTCACGCTGATGAGCATGGAAAGCGTAGTGGAGCACGAGTTCACGTCCGTTCAGCTCGACATGCCACTCGGCAAACTGGTTAACGCCATATCGAAGAGCCACACCAGCTTCATCCCCGTGCTCGACAATGCCGGTAGCATACTCGGCGAGATTGACATCACCAAGATAAGACACGTGATGTTCCGCGCCGAACTCTACAACAAGCTGACCGTAAGACAACTCATGCAGCCCGTCGCTGCAAAGGTGGGTGTCAACGACTCGATGGAGGAAGTGATGCGAAAGTTCGACCTTAAGGGCACCCGCTATCTTCCCGTGGTAAACAACGCCGGACACCTCACGGGCTACATCTCACGCACACGTGCCTACAGCATGTACCGCAAGATGGTGGCCGACTTCTCAGCCGAATAAGCATACCGAAATGAAAAGTGGCGCTTCAGGATTATTCTCCTGAAGCGCCACTTTCATTTTCGGTTACTCAATGTCCACTCTTGCCACCTCGTCCACATTATTAATATGCTCGATGCTGTCGATGGCATGTTGCAGTTCCTTGGCGGAATGCACCTGGAAGTCCACTATGGTCTCCACTATACGGTCCTTGGTCTCCGTAACAAGCTTTGAGATTGACAGATTCTGCTGCTCCGTAATGCAAGCCACCACATCGGTAAGGAGATGAAAACGGTCGACACCACGGATGCAGATACGCACAGGGAAGAGAAAATCCTTGCTCTCCTCAAAGCAGACATCCACAATAGAGTCGCCCTGCTGCGAAGCCAGTTTTATGGCCACCGGGCAGTTGCTCTTGTGGAGCGTGATGTTGCCGTCAGCGTCCTTAAAGCCTGCCACCTCGTCTCCCGGCAGAGGATGACAGCACTGACAACGCTGATACTCCAACTTCGGACGGTTGGAAAGGAAGCGGCTGATATTGCTCTTTGCCTTGTAAGTAAGCACATGACCCAACCAGTCAGCCTCAGGCTTCGCGTCCTTGTCCACCCCTATCTCCACGCAGTCGCCACGATGGAGCACCGTCTTCACCGAACACAGCTTGCCGTTGACACGTGCATAGACAGCATGAAGTCCCACTTCGGAATGTATGTCGAAGGCAAAATCCAGAGCCGTGGCGTTCTTTGGCAGTTTGACACTATCGCCGTTGGGCGTAAACGCAATGATGTTGTCATTATAGAACGTAGACTTCACATATTCCAGATAGTCATTATCGTCGGAATGGAAAGCGATGTCCTTAAGCACCTCCTTGAAGTTCTGCAACCATTCCATGACGTTCTCGTCCGTACGCTCAGCCGTACAACCGAGACGGTTATTACGAACCATGCGCTCCGAAGATATGTGCACCTCCTCCCACTTGCCGCGCATATTGAGCAGCTTCATGTGGAAGCTTCTGTATCCGTTATCCTTTGGAGTGTTGATATAGTTTACAACGGAATACGGCATCTCCTTGAAATACTCGGTCAGCAAGCTGTATATCTGCATGCAGACCTCCTTCTCCTCCTTCGTACCCTCCGCTTTATAAATAATGCGGACATAATGCTTGCCGTCAACATGATAGAAGTCGCAGCCCTTGGTCTGCATCTTGCGCCATACACTGTAAGGCGAACGCATACGCAACTCTATACGAACCTCCACCCCATTGGCGTCCAATATCTCCTGCGCCTTGGCGATGAAGGCGTCCACGGTAGGCTTTTCCGACTCTTGCAGGTCTGCCAAGAGCTTCTCCAGCTTCTGGTATTCGGCTGGACAGCGATAACGTAACGACAGGTTTTCAAGCTCGCTCTTCACGTCATACAGCCCCAGACGGTTAGCCAAAGGAGCATAGAAATACTCCGTTTCCGAAGCTATCTTCATACGCTTGGCGGAAGGCATGCTGCTCAGCGTGCGCATATTATGGAGGCGGTCAGCCAGTTTCAGCAAGATGGCACGCACGTCGTACTCCACAGATGAGAGTATCTGACGGAAGTTGTCCACCTGCTTGGAATGCTTATATTTCTCCTTCTTCAGCTTTGTCACCACACCTACAAGGAATGCCACATCATCGCCGAAACGCTCACGGATTTCGTCAATAGAATAAGGGCAATCCTCAATTGTGTCGTGGAGGAATGCAGCCATTACAGGATTGACTCCCAATCCCATTTCCTCAATTATGATGCGTGCCACAGCCACCGGATGACTGATATATGGTTCGCCTGACTTGCGCTTCTGATCACGATGCGCGAATTCAGCAAATCGGTATGCTTCACGCGCCAATGCCAACTGCTTCTCGTCCACACGTTGAGCCAACAACGAGAAGATAACATCCACGTCGGCCTGTATCTTCTTTCTGTACATGTCTGTCATTGTCATAATCACTCATTTTTAAAGTTGTTGTTTTCAGTTTACATCTCTCTATTTTGTCTTTATCGTTTATGACAACATAGAGCAAGAAATAACCACAAAAACTATCAAGTTTTTTTTCATATTTCATTGAGTCGTAGTTTTTAAATGTTTCATAAAGGTAACAATAATATTAAAATTAAGCGACTTTTATGGTTTAAATGTAGTTTAGACTTTGATTTTTCATACCTTTGCATCATAATAAAAAAAAACACATTTATATAGAAATGCATAAGAAAAGATCGTTCTTACATCAATGTCTGGTTGACAATTCACAGCAGACGACTGACGGCAGAGGAAAGAACCTCATCCCGCCACCAGAAAGAGATTCCTTATGGAAAGCTTATCTGGAGAAGTTTAAGGATCCACTGATAATCGTGTTGTTAGTGGTGTTCTTCTTCTCCGTAATAGTGTCTTTGTATGAGGCTTTCTATATGGATAAAGGCACGAAGATACTGTTCGAACCGATAGGCATCCTGTCCGCATTATTGCTTGCCACGGGCGTGGGATTCATCTTCGAGGTGAAAGCAGAGAAAGAATTTGAGGTGCTCAACACCGTCAAGGACCAACGTCCCATAAAGATATACCGTAAGTTTATGGAGGACGGCAAGGAGCAGATACGTATACGTGAGGTGAAGAAGCATGACGTATGCGTCGGCGACTATGTCTATCTTGAGAACGGTGACGAGATTCCTGCGGACGGATATCTGGACGAGACCAACTCCTTCATCGTGGACGAATCTAACTTCACGGGAGAGCAATACGCCCGAAAGTCAGCTTACGAGGAAGAGTTTGACAAGGAAGCCACCTTCCCTTCCAATATGGTACTGCGCGGTTCCACCGTCATCGGAGGCACCGCCATCTTCCATGTCAGCAAGATTGGCATGGACACCATCGAAGGAAAGGGCGTGGCTAAGACGCATGAGGGCAAAGAGGTGGAGACGCCGCTCAACCAGCAGCTCGACACTTTGGGCAAGATGATATCCAAGTTCAGCTTCATCGTTGCCATACTCATTGTCATCGGTCGCATGGTCTACTTTTTCTTCTTCGACGGAAATGCAGCCAACAACCATTCGCTGATCGAAATAGCCGACTTTGCTTTAGGTTCCATCATGCTTGCCGTCACTTTGATTGTCGTTGCCGTTCCCGAAGGACTTCCTATGAGCGTCACCGTCAGTCTGGCTCTCAGCATGCGTAAGATGCTGAAAGAGAACAATCTTGTGCGAAAGCTGCACGCTTGCGAAACGATGGGCGCTACCACCGTGATTTGCACGGACAAGACCGGAACACTCACGCAGAACAAGATGACAGTCGTGGCACACGAGTTCTATGGAGATAACGCCGAACACAGAATACAGCTCAACGTGGCTCTCAACTCCACTGCCGAGATATCCATCGACGACAACGGCAAGGAAAAGCCATTGGGCAATCCCACTGAGGGAGCACTGCTTTTGTGGCTGAAAGCCAAAGGCGTCAACTACGAAACCCTTCGCCATCTTTACGGCTTAGGACAGGGCGAGCCGTTCTCTACGGAGAAGAAGTATATGAGAATGGAGTTCGATGGTCGCGAAGGCAAAGACATTCCGAAGGACGAACAGCATGTCAGATACGTGAAGGGTGCGCCGGAGGTATTGCTCAACATGTGCGAAGCCATAGCCGGCAGTACGGACAAGGCGCACGTGATGCAGACCTTGGCGGAATATCAAGCCAAAGCCATGCGCACATTGGCGTTCGCTTCACAGCACGAAGAGGACGGTAAGTGGAGCCCGCTCACCTTCGACGGCATTGTCGGCATTGCCGATCCTGTACGTGAAGACGTACGTGAAGCCATTACAGACTGCACACAGAAGGCTGGAGTAAGAGTGATTATCGTTACGGGCGACACCTCAGGCACGGCTAACGAGATAGGACGACAGATTGGTTTGCTGGACAATGACGAGCATAACCAGACCGTCACCGGCGACGCCTTCGAAAAGATGTCGGACGATGAAGCAATGACGCTCATTGCGGACAAGAACTTCAAGATTATCTCACGAGCTCGTCCTGACGACAAGGCACGCCTGGTGACCTTGCTGCAGAAGCAGAATCAGGTGGTGGCTGTCACGGGTGACGGCACTAACGACGCTCCCGCTCTGAGCAAGGCTCAGGTGGGTCTGTCTATGGGCGACGGCACGTCAAGAGCGAAAGAGGCGAGCGACATCACCATTCTGGACAATTCGTTCGGCAGCATCGTCAAGGCCATCATCTGGGGACGCTCGCTTTATCTGAACATACAGCGATTCATTCTGTTCCAGATGACCATCAACATCTGCGCATGCCTTATCGTCCTTATCGGAGCATTCACCGGTCTCGACTCGCCGCTCAACGTCACACAGATGCTGTGGGTGAACCTCATCATGGACACGTTCGCTGCTATGGCATTGTCATCATTGCCAGCCAACAAGAATGTGCTTAACGAGAAGCCGCGAAATCCGCAAAGCCACATCGTCACAAAGAGCATGGCATGGCAGACCGTAGGCGTCGGCTTGACGTTCTTCCTGCTTCTGGCAGGACTGTGGCAGCTGCTATGGCATTGCGACATTTCGTCCGTATCCGACCTCTTCGACACCGAAAAGCTTAAGCTCTTCGTCACCGGAATGCTCGATTTCAGCAAGAACAAGCAACATCTGAGCACCTACGAGCTAAGCGTCTTCTTCACGTTCTTCGTGCTGTTGCAGTTCTGGAATCTCTTCAATGCCAAGTATTTCAAGACCTCCCGCAGTCTTATCCAGGACATCGCCGCTGCATTCAGAAAGGACAAGGAAGCCGAAAGCTCGTTCAGCGCCAGCTTCATTTACATTGCATTGGTCATCTTGATAGGACAGGTGCTTATCGTAACATTCTTGGGCGAAATGTTCAACGTCTCCGCTCTGTCACTAAACGATTGGGGATGGCTGCTGCTCATCACATCGCCCGTTCTCATCCTGCCGGATATAAAAAGATGGATTTCTGATAGAAAGTAATGATTCTTTTGCTCACTAAGTATGTTTCAGATACTGAACTTGCGCAAGTTAAATCAGACATATTTAAATTTACGATTATGGACAGACAGGAATTAGTGAGCATAATGGCTAAGTATATGGACGGTGTGGCGACAGAGCCTGAAGCCTTCGCCACACTGGACCATCTATTACAGTCAAGAGAGAACAGACAAATCTTTAATATAGCTTCGGCAGGATTCAATAGGATGCAGCCGATAATACAACAACGAATATGAAAATATTATGGAGCAAGCATACATTAACGACATCAATCTTAAGAGCAGCTTCTTTGCAAGACTGACAGAAGAGCGCCACACTGTTAACGGACTGACAGACGGTGTGGTATATGTTGTCAGCGAGGAGAATGAGGAGGCAGAAACGGCAATAAGGAAAGTGAAAGAGGCGTTGAGTTCTTCCATGTTCCGCAAGACTTGGGTGACAGATTACAGCTGCGATTTCATGCCGAAGGACATCACCATTTCTTCCGACAGCCAAATGGGAAAGCTGATTGCCGAGGGCCATAACCTTGTCATGCCGCTTATAGCTCCAGACAGCAATGCCCATATTTATCTGGTCGGCAAGATTGACAATCTTATGTTTTTTGATTCGGCATTGTCATTTCTGACTGTTGACGCTGACCTTATCATCTCCTCCGTCATCAGCCATGCCTTATCCAACGTCAGTCCCGAGACGATTGAGGCGGTGCTGACGGGATTGAGTGAGCAAGAAGTAGAGCGATTGTTCGTTCATCCCGACGACTCCACGTTCCGCCCCAAAACCGACGACATCCATTTCCGTGGCAATCATGCCGCCAATCCGATAAGCGTAATCGGCGATACGGCTGTCGAAACAGAGAGACGATTCCGTTCTGGCGAACTGACATATCAGGAAAGAACAAAGATGTTAAGCAAGCTTCCTAACATTATCAAGCGAAGAAAAAGCGACGACCCACAAGTCAGAGCAAAGGCAGACGAGGAATATCAGGAGCTGATGGGGGTGCTGAGCAAGCGCGAGATATATAAGATGCTGGATTCGCTGTTGCTCTCCGCCAAGCCGTCCGTCACAAAAAACATCACATCCGAAGTCACCGACCGTGAAGCAATGGGACGTAAGACAGCATACCATATTGTCCTTTCCAAGCGCGAGAAAAACAGAAAGCCATACAATTTTCATGACGATTATGCGTATTGGCTGTTCATTAAGGAAAAGGACGGCACGCTCCACCCCGTGAAAATGCAGAAAGCGTCCATGACTATATATGTGTTGTCCCTGATAGAGAAAGTCACCAAAGACCGAAACAACTACATCGTGGACGTAAAGAAGAACCACAAGGCATACATCGAAGCCAACCGGCGGTTATTTGACAACAAAGAAGAGGAGGCTGAAAAGTCGTACAACGGACTGAAGATAAACCTTGAAAACCGACAGGGAAAACTGGGCGAATGCTATAGCGACATCGAGTTCGCATTGCAGACAACCTTCAAGAACCTGAAAGAGGATTATTCGCCTTTCTTGGCTAACAGACAGTTCCCTTTGACCATAACGAAGGAAAAAATTGAGTTGCCTGAAACTTTCCTTTCCCTCAAAATACACTAAATTCGGCAAAAACGATACATTTTCATAACGTCAATAACAAATAACGATTTCATAACACACTGAAAACCAACACATAGACTAACAACACGAGCCCGAAGGAGCGAAAGAATCCACTGGCAAAAAGATTACCACTCATAACCGGTAGTTTTGCATCAGAATTAAATTTCTAATGCAAACTACCGGTTTTTTTATGACCGTAGCTGCATATCTGAGTCATTAACAATCAAAAATAGAAAGACTATGCGCAAGGCTACAGAAAATCAGACAGTGAAGGATTGGATTGAATGGTTAGAATTCTTCCGTAAGCATAATTACAATCTTAGCAAGGACGAACGTCTCGCCCTCCGTGATGCCATCACCACCTACAGCAGTGTGGCTGAAAAATTCTTTTTCGAGGCTATCATCCCGATGTGCAAGGGACTGGCACATAAGATTTATGAGACCTACAAGGTTGTGATCAACATTCGCGACATCTCCACATGGGTGTATGCCGGCATGTATGACGGAGGCAAGTGGACACGCTTTAGCACCTATCGTGGCGACCAGTCCATCTTTGCTTGGACAGCAACTTGCGCCAGCCAGATTGTCTTTAAGGAGCTCGACAAGCAGCACCTCATACCCCCAAGCAGCGATTTGAACGCCACAAACACGTCATTGACCCTGAAATCTATGCAGTATGACTCTGAACGTCAGATGGTTATCGACCTTGTGGATGTTCCTGAGCTCCATTCTGTCCTCACTATGATCTACGTTAATCGTATGACTGACGAGCAGATTATGGCTGAGAAAGGCTTGTCCAAGCCACTTCTCCGAAAGACAGTCAGGACAGCGGAGACCATGCTCAAGGAGGCGCTCATTGATAAGGAAAGCATGCTGGTTGTGAGAGAAGACGGCAAGATTGTCAACCTTGTAAGGGAAGCTCTCAGCGATTGCAGCGGCGTGTTTCAGACCAGCACCTCAGACGACGCAATGGCGATTGCCGAGAAGCAGCTTTACACCGATAATGAAGAAAATGAGTTGCACGTTTTGCAAAGCCAATTCCGCCCTGGTCTGCCATTTCTCGAGCAATGGGTCATGTTTGTTGTTGACCGCGCCCAAGAGATGCCTTGGACTACGGAGGAACAGACCGTCTTTTATGAGCGCTTTTACAATAATGAGGATCCTGTAGCTTTAGCCCGACGCCTTGGTAGAAGACGGACCTGGATTGACAATAAATTTCATAAGCTCAACGTAGAGATCACTACATACATCATTAATTGGATGAACGTAAACATAAAAAAATAACAAGAAAACATAATATACTATGAACAAGAGAATTACAATAGCAAGCGCCCTGGAGATAATTGCTTCAGGGACAAGAGATAAAGGACTCGATTGTGAGACCATGCAGAAATTCCCAAGAGAGACCTCGTACCTCCAAAGAAAGCTGCATCTTACGAAGATGCAGTGTTACATCGTGGCGGTCATGCTTGACAACGCTGGCGACCCCGTCTCGCCAGACGACCTTGCCGACCATGCGGAAGCAAACCGTATTTTCATTCTGGGACTACAGAATGAAATGGACATGCTGGTGGACAGAGGTGTCATCAATGTTGTCGGGGGAGGCAGACACAATGTCTGGAACATGCATTACATGCCTTCCGAATCACTTGTCCAGGCTGTGAGCCACAACCATGAGCTTCGACCCGAGGTCATGTCAGACCTGACCTATGAGGAGATGTGGGATCGCATAACAGACCTGCTGCGTGCCTGCGAATTCGACAATCTTTCTTTTCCATTAATGGTGGAGAAGGTGAAGAAGATAATGGAAGGATGCTGTCATCTCGACTTCTGCGAAAAGATAATGAGTCTGAACCTTAACGATGCCGACATGATTCTGCTGCTGATAGTATGCAACGCACTTGTCAACAAGGCAGACGACTATGTCACGACGTTTGACTATAACAAAATCCTGCCTCACAGTTCGTGCTCGATGATTGTCAAGCAGTTCAAGAACAAGACCAGCGACCTTGTCGTCAAGGACATCCTCGAAAATGTTGACAACGACGAAGAAGACTTCCGACTGACCGTCCACGGCATTCTCCTCCTCTTAGGCGAGGAGTATGTCCCCGAAGACAGAAAAGAGCCGAAGCAGACCCCTGCCCCACCCAAGAAGCAGACCATTGTGCCAAAAAACATGTTCTACAATGAAGACGAACGAAAGCACATCCTACGCCTTGAAGCCCTTCTCTGCCAGGACAGCTTTGTCAGCATACAGCAGCGCATGAAAGAGGCAGGACTGCGAACCGGCTTCTGCTGCCTCTTCTATGGTGCGCCCGGAACGGGAAAGACCGAAACCGTCCTCCAGATGGCAAGGCATACCGGACGTGAGATTATACGTGTTGATCTCTCGTCACAGAAGAGCATGTGGGTGGGCGAATCGGAGAAAAACATAGAGCGCATATTTGCCGATTACAGAGAGAAGCTCTCACAGTCCGAGCTTGCCCCCATCCTCCTCTTCAATGAGGCAGACGCCATCTTCAGCAAGCGTCACGTAGGAGTGAATTCGGAAGTGGAGCAGATGGCTAACACCATGCAGAACATCCTGCTCCAGAACATGGAGAACTTCGAGGGCATACTCATAGCCACAACCAATCTGGCAGACAACTTCGACCCTGCATTCCATCGACGTTTCCTCTATCGCATTGAGTTTAAAAGCCCGTCCGCAGAGGTAAGAAAGCAGATATGGCGAAGCATGCTGCCTGACATGGACGAGAGCAACATCAAGGCAATGGCAGAACGGTTCAGCATCAGCGGCGGACAGATAGAGAACGCCGTGAGAAAAATAATGATAGAATCCATACTGAAAGGTTGTCCGTTAAATACGGATGAGATCATCGCCATCTGTGAGGACGAAGTGCAGAAGAAGATAGTAAGTTTAAAGAAACTATGCGTATAGTGATCTAAAAGCAGCGCTTTAATTATATGAAACAGCCTTTTTGTCATCTCACATCGTTCGATTCACATGCTTACATCGAACGATGTGAATGTATGCATCGAACGAAGTGAGTGTGTGCATCGAACGAAGTGAGTGTATATATCAAACGAAAAGAAAGAACAATGGAGGCTCAACGACAACAGAAAATCAGCGGTGAGACGAATCAATAACGATTCTTCTATCTAACCAAGGCACACCATAATCCATGCCAGATTCGTCTGCAACAAATAACTAACTGAACTTTTGGATGTCTCGAATCACACGGATGTTGCGTGCGGAGAACTGCAGAAAAAGCTAACATAGGAGGCTACGGCGAAACGCCATAGCCTCCTATAACGGTGCAGCTTCAGTAAAATCAGAAAAATCCGTAATCCAAAAGAAAAAATCTGATAATCCGTGGCATCTGTGGGAGAAATGGCCGATTTTTCTTCAATCTAACCAAGGAACACCATAATCCATTCCTGATTCGTCTGCAACAAAAATAGGATTCTCTGGAGGGAGAATATGTTTCGCTTCAATCAACCGATTAAAATAGTTGTTGCGAATAGTGATATCCTCAAGCTCCACCCTTCTTGCCTTACTCATTGCGAGGAAACCATCATCTATCTCAAGTCCAAGATAGCGTCTGCCGAGGAGATTGGCGGCAATTCTACAACAATCTCAGTCCCTGCATAATCATCTGCCGACAATACAACATCACTATTACGATACAATCTCTTTACTGCCGACTCTGCATCAGAGACAGAATCGGCTTCCACCTGCAAACTCCTTGCAAGCAATTCCTTTATCGTAACGTTGTACCTCATAAACTGGCACAAAACTACAATAAAAAAAGAAGAAGAAGTCTACTTGATCATTGATTAACATAATTGATCTAAATTGATCATTTTCAACAAGATATACAATCTCTGACTATCAACGTATTATATAAAAACGCTGCATATACCCATAAGTTAAAATATGATCACACGCATTTAAAGCAATCCCCCAATCCTTTGTTCAGCACACATCAACTCGTATTGTTTTATTATATTCTCATAACTACAAAACATAACACGTGCTTTAAAGTCCTTGAATACTGTTCTTTCCATAACTTTGTCGAATTGCGCCTTTCTATTTTGAGGTGCAACAATAACAAAACGACTGGAAAAATCCTGCAAATCACAAAATTTAGCCACAGAATTCTGAATATCTGTAGAATGTTCAACCTCAAAAAAGCTATTAGGCATTGTACGCTCATTAAACCAAATGACATCTACCGTTCGCGCACGGTCGGTCAATTGTTTATAGGTAAATTCTGGAATTTGAATGGTTGAACAAAACTGTACCAATGGTTCTCCCAAGAATTTACGATTCAGGTCTTGTGCTGGTACATAGGTCATAAAGTTTTTCATGTTTCCAATCTCAATAATTAGACCTTGATAATACCCATGCGTGAAGCATTCGTCATCCTTTGCCTCTTTGGTTTGGATGTCAAACTTTCTCATAACCTCTTCACGATTTTCCTCCAATGCCCAAAGACCTGGTTGAATTCTAAAAATTTCATTAGACTCTTGCACGATTCTTCGAATAGACTCATTAGGGGTCTTAGTAGCCCACGATGTTGTGTCTACTAAATGATAAAGATTACCAAGCGTGGCATATCCTCCATTATTGCGAAGTGTATCTATCACTTGTTGTGTTTGAGTGTATTTCTTAGACATAATCGTGTAGAGTCTTTATGATTAACAAGCAAAGATACTAAAATTAAATGTTATAATGATGCTGTTTGCATTACTTATTATATTTCACGTTCCTTTCCATTGAAACAAAAAACATGTCTACATGTCTTCATGTCAAAAAAACATGTTTTCCAGTCTGAATGCAGACTCTACTTAGGACATCGCCTTGGTTCAACACATTATTGCAATGGAATTCACAAGAACAGACCTTTATGCATACCCACGACTGGCCTCCTTCATCTATTAGAGAAAGCGAGATAATAGACAGGTATGGTGACTGCAAATGGAAGATTGAACAGTGAAGCCATAATCAGTACTTCCCGAATTCTTTCAGACATTAAGACTGTTTGTATTCATCAAGAAGTCGTAGACATTCATTATGGTTATGCCTTCCTCTGTTTGATATGTAGGTGTTGACGTACCGACAATTACAATCTTCGGGAAACTGTCATTGATTTTTAGCAACGAGTTTAGCTCCTGCTCCTTTTTTTCTTCTGTTGGCAGTGCATAAGCAGACTGTATATAGTAGCGTTTGTAGCCTTGATTGCATACAAAGTCAACTTCGAGTGTGGAACGTTGGCGTTTGCCATCTTCCACACTTTTCTGAATTACTATTTGACCGACATCGACAGAAAGTCCACGAAGACGAAGTTCATTGTATATGGCATTCTCCATCAAATGAGTGAATTCCGTTTGGCGAAAGTTCAGACGCGCATTACGAAGTCCCAAGTCTGTAAAGTAATACTTGGATGGAGTGTCTATGTATTTTTTCCCTTTGATGTCATATCTTGTGGATTTTTCTATCAAGAAAGCATCTTGCAACAGATCAAGGTAAATCTTTATGGTGTCCTTTGACAATACACTCCGTTTGACAGACTTAAAACTGTTTTCCAGTTTGGTGGGATTTGTCAGACTTCCAATATTGGAGGCGATAAGACTTATCAGTTCTTCTAAGTCATCGTCTTTTTGAATGTCATAACGCTCCTTGATATCTCGGATATAGGTATGTGTGAATAAATTTTTCAGATACTCTATTTTCTGTTGCGAATCAGTCATAGCTGCCACCTGTGGAAGTCCTCCGTATGTCAGATATTCCATTAGCAGCGACTCCTGGCTTCCTTCTTTTACCGAAGAAAACTCTTGGAAACTTAGTGGAGTGATGTGTATTTCGTCACCACGTCCACGAAATTCCGTTATGACATCCTTAGATAGAAACTTGGCATTGCTACCAGTGACATACACATCAGCATTCGGTATCTTCAGGTAACTGTTCAGCACATCTTCAAACTCCCGTACAAACTGTACTTCATCCAAAAGAATGAAATAAGGAAGACTGTCTGTCATTCGGGAATCTATATATTGAAGCAAGGCATCAGGATTTCTCAATGCTGCATTTCTGCGGTCTTCAAGGTCAACTTTTATGATGTGTGCATCGTCAATACCATGTTCTTTCAGATAGTTATAGAAAAGGGTGAACAGCAGGTATGACTTTCCACAACGGCGCATACCGGTGATTACCTTTATCATTCCGTTGCCTTTTCGGGCTATAATCCGATTAAGATGTATGTCGCGTTTTATCTCCATGACTCGATTTTTTTGTGCATTGATACATTTTTGTCGAGTGCAAAGATATAAACATTTATTCAGAACACGATGGTATGACTCGATTTTTTTGTGCATTGATACACTTTTGTCGAGTGACGAGGACATCTTCTTAGCTCAACCACTCCTCTATCCGCTTCTTCCTATAACTCCTTTCGCTTGCGCAAGTTCAGTTATTATTTCAATCTATATTGCTGTGGAGAAATGCCTACATGTGTACGGAAATAACGTGTTAGTGCTGTCTGATCTGAGAAATGGAAGTCGTGGGATATCTGCTTCAAACTACGCTTGGATGTTCGCATCACCAACTTTAATCTCAGAATAATATATTCGTCGATAATATGCTTTGGAGACATACCTGTCTTGCCTCTTACGATAATGCCAAGATATCTTCGCGTAATACTCATACGGTCAGCGTAATAATTCACTTCATGCCCCTTATTGTACTCATGTTCCAGCAAATCCATGAATCTATTGAACAACTCATCACTGCGCTGAGTGCCCTTACTTCGAAGGTCTTCTCGTGGATTGGAGAGAAGATAATCGTAAAAGCCCAAGAAAAACGCCTGCAACTGCAAGGCTACTATACGATCAGTCATGGAGTAATGTTCTACTGTAAAATAGAACTTGAATATACGGAACATGCTGTCCACCACTTCATTAATCAGATATTCATACCCACAGCGCCTGTCAGACTTCAGTGAATCATAGACGGCATGCTCCACATTCATGCTTGCTGAACGTAGGATATCACTACTGTATCTGATAACATATGCAGAAAAGTCATCATCTACGACTTCCCATTTCACCATATCTCCAGGAAAGAAGATAAGGACATCCTTACTACTTAAATCCCAATACTCAAAATTGATTCGCACTCGAGCATTACCCGAGTGTGAATATACGATAGCACCATGGTCGATTGCATGAACTTCCTTATCTATCGCTGATTTATCAAAAATTATAAATTCTGTTTCGTTCACGCTGCAAAGTTAAGAAAAAGAGAATACTACAGCAAATAAATAGTATCAATTATAGATGTAGGAATTGACATAAAACGCCTTACATTTCCCGTATTGTCAAGTTCTGACTACATTTTTGTAAGTCTACGCTCTCCAAAAACCTGTAACTTTGCACTCGAAAATTCAAAGAGAATATGAATAACAGAATGATTTTGGCGATGTTTCTCGCCTCTACCCTATCAGCTTCGGCTCAGCACAGGATGAGCATCGAAGAAATGTTTAAACTGATAGACAAAAACAATACCAGCATTCGGGCCGGAAAGACTTCCGTAGACGCTGCGCAAGAAGGCATCAAAGCAGCAAAGAGCCAACGACTGCCAGACATCAGTGCCCAACTCAGTGCAAGCTACATCGGCAATGCCTTAATGACAGACCGTGACTTTACCAATGCACAGAACCTCACTTCCCCGCATTTTGGAAATCAGTTTCTGCTGGATGTGCAGCAAACAATATATTCCGGTGGAGCTATCAATGCTGGCATACGTATGTCAGAACTCAGAGCTAAGCAAGCCCAATTAGACCTGACACTCAACGAACAGAATCAGCGATTTATAGCATTGGGGCAATATCTTGACTTGGAGAAGATTGCCAATCGTGAGAAGGTACTCAAAAGCAATATCGCGCTTACTCAGAAACTTATTGAGAATATCAAAGAGAAGCATCAGCAAGGTGTGGCTCTCAAAAACGACATCACTCGTTATGAACTGCAAATGGAGACACTGAAGCTAAATCTTACCAAGCTGCAGAACACTCGTAAGATTCTGAATCACCAACTTTGCAATACGCTCGGCATTGACCAGACAGAAGAGATAGAACCAACGGATGATGTTGCCATAGCAGTATTTAATAAGGACAGCGAAGATTATTGGCAACAGACAGCAGAGGCTACAAGCCCTCAACTGCAAATGGTGGCTGTCAATGAACAAATGGCAAAACAGCAGGAAAAGCTTGCCAAGAGCGAACTGTTGCCCAAGGTGGCTGTGGTGGCTCAGAATAATCTGAACGGTCCTATCACTTTCGAGCTGCCTCCCATCGACAAGAATCTCAATGTGTGGTATGTGGGCATTGGCATAAAATACCAACTGTCGTCGATTTTCAAGAGCAATAAAAAGTTGAACCAAGCCAAACTTCAAAGTAAAGCAGCCTCAGAACAGAAAGCTGTAGCAGCCAAACAGCTTAATAATAATGTTCAGGCTGCACATACCAACTATCTGCAGAGCTATGTGGAACTGGAGACCCAGCAGAAGAATGTGCAACTGGCTCAGCAAAACTATGAAGTGGTAAACAACCGTTATCTCAATCAGCTGGCACTCATCACAGACATGATAGACGCCAGCAATATGAAGCTGGATGCTGAACTGAACGAGGTGGATGCACGTATAAATATCGCATACGCATATTACAAAATGAAATATATCACAGGACAATTATAATAAATTATAGAAATGGAAAATATCAAGAAATACGCTTACAACACTCTTGTTATCTGTCTGATTGCCGTCGGAGCAATCATTGTTATTGTGAACTTCAGCCACTTTGGCAATGTGGAATTTACGGACAATGCCCGAGTGAGACAGCATGTCACACCTCAGAACACTCGTGTACAGGGATTTATCAAGGAAGTAAGATTCGAGGAGTTTCAGCATGTGAAAAAGGGTGATACGCTCGTTGTGATTGAGGATGCAGAATTTCGTCTGCAACTGGCTCAGGCGGAAGCAGCCGTCAAAGGTCAGCAGTCTGGTTCGTCAGCTGTAAGTGCCAGCATGAATACCGTGGAAAACAACGTAATGGTGGCTGCTGTAGGTATGCGAGTGGCAACAGCCGGCATTTCAGAGGCTAAAGAAGGTATGGACAATGCCAAGAAAGACTATGACCGCTTTGCTGCCTTGCTGAAGAAAGGAGCTGTAACCCAACAGCAGTTTGACAATGTGAAAACACAGTATGAACAGGCTGTCAGCCGCTATCGTGCTGCACAGGCACGACTGTCGCAGGCATCAGCCTCCCGTAAGGCTACGGCTGTGGTCAATAACGAGCAGAAGCATCGCCTTGGACAAAGTCGTGCAGGAGAGAGTGTAGCCGAAGCACAACTCCGTCTTGCCCGCCTGAACCTTTCATATTGCTATATCATCGCTTCATGTGATGGCGTCGTAGGCACAAAAGACATTCAGGAAGGCATGCTTGTACAGCCAGGTCAGACGCTGGTAAACATCGTAGATGCCAACAGCATCTGGGTGGAAGCCAACTATAAGGAAAGCCAACTGCCTAACATCCATGAAGGAGCTGAGGTGGAGATGAAAGCCGATGCGGTGCCAGGCGTTAAATACAAAGGACATGTTGAGCGTATCAGCAGCGCCACGGGCAGTGCTTTCTCACTGTTGCCAATCGACAATGCCACCGGCAATTTCGTTAAGGTGGAACAGCGTGTCTCCGTGCGAATCAAGTTTGACGGCAACAAGCCTGAGGACATGAAGAAGCTCCGTGCCGGCTATAATCTGGAATGTGAGGTGAAATACTAATCCGAAGATTATGCTTCCATTACCTCCTCCCCCTCCAGCCGGCATGGGTTTTGCCATGCCTATGTTTCGCGACTGGGTTCCTAAATGTATTCAGCCGTGGATATATGTGCTCTGCGTGTTTGGCTTTCAGTTTTCTGGCGGCATGTATCTTGGTGCGCTTGAGGACATACAGGGTTCCACCAATTTTATGATTGAAGACCTGATGATGTTGCTCTATGCCAATCTTGCAGGTATGGCGATTTATTTTCCGATGCTTTTCCGCATGAAGTTTCGCTTTACCAACCAACAGCTGATCATCGGATCAGCCATAGTGGTCTCGGTGTGCAATCTCGTCACCATCCACACCACCTTCATGCCACTGCTGCTTGTGGTATGTTTCATCGAAGGAATGGCAAAACTGCAAGGCACTTTCGAGCACATGAGCAACATACAGCTGTGGATTACGCCTCGTCGCGACTTTGCTGTATTCTTTCCAGTGCTACATATCGTGCTGCTCACCTCCATCGAGGGTAGTGCATTTCTTGCAGCATGGTTTGGCTATCATTTCACTTGGCAGATGATGCACATCTTCATTGTGGGATTCATGTGCCTGATTATGACCGTCCAACTGGTGCTATGCCGACCGTTCTGTCCTATGCCACAGCGCTTAAGCCTCAAGGGTATTGATTTGCCAAGCGGACTGCTCATCAGCTTGATAATGTTAGTGGTATGTTATATATGCGTATATGGTGACTATAAGATGTGGATGGACAGTCGCGAGCTTCGCATTCTCGTGGGTGTTGCGATACTTCTGACCGGCGTGTTGATACATCGCTTGCCACGAGTGAACAATCCGTACGTCGATTTCAAGATATTCAGATTGCGCAATGTGCTCCTTATCATGGTGGTTGTAATTGTCGGAGAATTTCTTTTTGGATGCGAACATACGCTGGAGGAGATACTCTGCGCTGAGGTTCTAAAACTCGAAGAGCATACCAAGGAAGAGTTGTTTCTCTGGGCATTGCCCGGCTTCTATATCGGCATTGCCATCGACCTACTGTGGCTCAAAGTGCTAAAATGGAAAGTCTGGAAACTCTTTGCCATTGGTTTTGGGTTTATCCTTGCATATGCCCTGTTGATGTATTTCACCCTTGATATGGGTGTCAATATCGAGCAATTCCGTCTGCCTATCATTTGTCGTGGTGCAGCATACTCCATTCTTGCTGCCACACTGATGTGGTCGCTCGACGAGTCGGTTCCCGACCTGGAGCAATTCTTCATGGGACTGTTTGTCTTCAACATCTTCCACATGTATCTGGCAGGAGCCGCCGGTTATGGCATCTACACACACTGGTTCTCTACGTTTATGAATGATGATATTGCACGCTACGGACAGCAGCTTACGCTTACCCACATCAACATGCAGCAGTTTGACTTTACAGCATTCATGGACAGTTATCTGCCAAGCATGATGAACGTGGCCATAAAGCAGATATATGGTATTGTCATCTGGATAAGCGGCATCATGACGCTCTTGTTCATGGCACTGGACATTCCTGCCGTAAGAACCAATATACGCAAAGTACCGATGTGGCCGGTTTACGGTATTGAATATCTCGCACGACTGACTGGCAAGAAGAAAAATTAGTAATATATCGTGAGTTCGACGTTAACGGACCCAATGATTCTCTCTTTATAAGCAAGAACCTGTTCCGTCAATGAAAAAGTTGACAGAACAGGTTCTTGCTTATATCAGTTTATTCCAATAACTCCTTTCGCTTACAAAATTTGAGAAAAAAAGAAAAAGATTAATGTTAAAAGAATGGTGAGTCTGAGAAAAATTACCTAAATTTGCGCCCGATAGCAGTGAAATCGCCAAACTTACTAACCTATATATATAATAGGACCCTAAACAAAACTGAAGAGAATGAAAAAGAGAAAAATACTTATAGCAGTCATACTGTCAGCTGCCTTCCATGCTCAGGCACAGAAGCTTTCGCCTAACACAAGCCTGATGCTGAACGATTGGGAAGCACAGAAGAAGGAAGCTGTACAGAAAAACGGAATGAATGCCCCAGCCGACAGAATGGTATCGGCATTTATCAGCGTGGACGACAGCAAGGTGGCAGACGAATTGCGCAAGCACGGCGTGACGGTCCGCTCGGTCCTTGGTGGCGTCGTAACGGCATCGCTGCCCATTTCCTCCATCAACACCATAGCAGCCATTGACGGCGTGACGAACATCCAGGCCGGCACGGAAGCACGCCTCCTCATGGACAACGCACGCGCTGACGCCAACGTGGACGCTTGCCATACAGCCACCGAAAGCCTCGGCGACTACACCGGCAAGGGCGTAGTGGTGGGCATCGTGGACAACGGTTTTGAGTATGCACACGCCGACTTCCTCAAGAACAACTATACGGAAACTCGCGTGGCACGCGTATGGGACCAGTCAGCCACGAGTGGCACCGCACCCGAAAAATACGGATATGGCGCTGAATATACCACACTGAAGGAGATGAAACTGCAACGCTGTGATATGTCAGAGACTTTCCACGGCACTCACGTGGCTGGCATAGCCGCAGGTTCTGACCAGTCGTCTAAATATTATGGTGTGGCTCCAGACGCTGACATCGTGCTGGTGAGCTTCTCATCGCAGAACACCAGCGTCATCGACGGCATCAAGTATGTGTTTGACTATGCCGAAAGCGTGGGCAAGCCATGCGTCGTAAACATCAGTCTGGGCACACACCTCGGTCCGCACGACGGCACATCAGCCACCGACCGCGCCTTGGCAGAGCTGGTGGGTCCGGGCAGAATAATCGTGGGCGCTGCCGGCAACGAGGGCGCTACGCAGGTGCATGCCTCGAAGACATTCAAGGAGGGCGACACAATGATGAAGACCATGATTGGCTTCAACGACGCTTCTGCCGGCGCCAAGACAGCCCGCATCGACATCTGGAGCGACAAGGACGCTGCGCTGAAGGTGAAGGCTGTGGTGGTGGACACGAACGACGGAAGCATTCTGGCTGAATCGTCAGAGGTGGCTACGGACGGCGCTGCCGACATGAAATATACGTTCCCAGACGGATGCGGCGTGGAAGGCAACGTGCAGATGGCTCTGCAGGTGGACTCGCACAACGACCGCCCGGAGGTGCTGGCGCTATATCGCACATCCAGCTTCGACAACAACCGCCGCATCGGACTGGTGGTAACCGGCAGCGAGGGCAGCACCGTGCACATGTGGAACTGTGACGTGACGGGCAACTTCCTCAGCGAGGGCAAGACAGGATGGACAAACGGCGATGCCAACTACACCATAGCAGAGATTGGCGGCATCAGTCCTGACGTCATCACGGCAGGATCGTATAACACCAAAGACAGCTATCAAAACTTCATGGGCAACGTGTACGACCTCAATCCTGAGGTGGTGGGCAATCTCGGCGAACGTTCGCTCTTCTCAAGTTGCGGTCCCACAACAGACGGACGCTACAAGCCGGACGTAGCAGCTCCCGGATGCGCCATCGTTTCAGCTACATCAAAGTATTATCAGGGATTCTTCCCGTTGACAACGGTGGACAAGAGCAGCTACGGCAACGACTATTATGACGTGAACATGGGTACGTCAATGTCGTCACCCTTCGTGGCTGGCACCGTGGCACTCTGGCTGCAAGCCAACCCGACACTCACCCCGGCTGACATCCGCTCCATTCTGAATGCTTCGTCACGCCATGACTATAACACCGGCAGCGCTGACTCATGCGACCGCAACAAATGGGGCGCAGGCAAGATAGATGCTTACGCAGGTCTGCAGATTGCAGCTGGCAAGACCGGCATCAGCGACACGCAGGCTGACGTACAGCTGTTCAGCATCACAACAGACCGCAACGCACGCACCGCACGGGTGATGTACGCCGCCAAGGGCAACGCCACACTCAGCATCTACACCACCACCGGACAGAAGGTGGCAGCCAAGAAAATCACAGCCAGCGGACAGACCGTCAACCTCTCACAGCTCAGCCACGGCGTCTACGTGTTCAGACTGGAGCAGGGAGGAACTGCTCATACTGTGAAAGCGATGCTTTAACAGTTGAGAGTTGAGAGTCTCAATAAAAAAATAATAAGTTATAAATAATAAGTAATAAGTAAAAAAAGCATCATGAAAAAAACTTTACTTTCCGTATGTCTTGCCGCACTTTCATTAACCTCAGTGTCGGCACAGGATGAGAAGCCCTTCACCGAAAAGCCAAAAGGTGAGGTAGTAAATCTTTACCGTTCGTCGAAGGGTTACTACGGCTTCTTTGGTAACGCCAAAGCTTATACATCCCACGGCGAGTGGACCCGTATGGTATTCGCCGAGGACGGAGCTGTATGGCTGGAGAACCCCATCAGCAGCCTCTATGGCAAGTCGTGGATTAAGGGCTACAAGGCACAGGGCGACACCATCGCCTTCGACCTTCCGCAGGTAATCTGGGAAGAGACCTTCAACGACGTCACCAGCTACGGCAAGCTCTACAAGATGGTTGTGGAGGAAACCGACAAGTACGGAACTTACGTAAGAGACGAGGAATCGCAGACTCTGAAGTATGTATGGAAAGACGGCAAGCTGACGCTTTGCGATAATATGGCTTGCGGTATGTGTACGCCAACCGGCGGATGGACCGGTTACGGCGAAAACAACTTCGAGGGCATCAACATCGAGAACAACACCACCAAGCCTTCCGAGAACACAAAGGTGTATGACGGTCTGATGCTTTACATGGACCTCAACGACCAGGCACAGCAGTGGCCCGTGAAGTATGCCATCGACGGTGACGACGTATATCTCGGCAACCTCTCCACCAACCTCAAGGGTTACTGGATTAAGGGTACGATGAAGAACAACGAAGCGACATTCCCGTCAACATCGTTCGTGGGCATCGACACCACAACAGTATGCTATGCTTATGCTTCACGCGTGGACTATAAGACAGCCTACACTCCATACGGCGACGCTTATGACAGCACCTATATAGTGAAGGAGCCGCTCGTATTTACATACGACCCGTCAGTCAACACACTCTCTTCAAAGCAGAAGATGGGCATCCATCAGAGCGACGGCGAGCGTGAGCCGCTGAAGAGCACAGACATCTTCGACGTTTACCGCGTGCCTCTGATCAGCCCGTGGGTGGAAGTGCCCAACAGCCCGCTGCCTCCGAAGTTCTCTTCATATATGCCTTGGTACACTGGCGTGACACCTGCATACGGTGGCGTGGAGTTCCTCTTGAGCTATTACTCAGTGGACGGCAACTACCTTGACCCGTCAAAGCTCTACTACAGCTTCTACATCGATGGCGAGATGCTGACATTCACACCGGAGGAATATCCGAACGTGGAGAAGGAGATGGACCTCGTGCCTTACACATTCGACGACGACCTCCACTTCTACAAAATTGACGACAACACACGCCGCCTCTACTACTTCCACGAGCCGAAGGTGAAGGTGGGCATGGAAGCTCTCTACGTGGACGAAGTGGACGGCAAGCCCGTAACTTACTCGTCAGGCATCACAGAGTACTACATCTCTGACCCGACTGGCATCAAGACCACAACTCCAGAGGAAAGCAAGGTGGAGTCAATCACATTCACCGACCTCTCAGGACGTCAGATTCTGCGTCCGGGCAAGGGCGTATACATCCGCACCATCACTATGAAGGACGGCACAAAGCAGTCGAAGAAGGTGGTTAGATAATTCAAACAATTAAGAAATAAATGTTGAGAGTTTTGAGTCAGAACGGCTCTAAGCTCTCAACTTTTTTATATTATTCCAAAATCACAACCACTTATTAAAAAAAATGCCTACGAAGAGTAAAGCATTAAAAAAGATAAAGAAAAGGAGGATTTTGATGAATTGTCTTTGATGGTCGGCAATTAATTGTTAACTTTGCATAAACAAACAAAGCATAACCGCTACGGCGGTAAATGAGAAAACCGATTTTCAACTAACTCATGACTGCTTATTTAGTTACAACTACTACTACAATCAAACAAAAAGTGTTCCGGTGTGATGCCGGAGCACTTTTGCAATTTAACAAAAATGTATAGAATAAGCAGCCACGACACACCACACCCCATGACTTCTTAAAACTAAAACAAATTCACTTAGGTATGAACAGAATTATAATAATCATATCTCTCATCATGACAATGATAACAACCACGACAAGCGCCGCGGTCAAGGCGAGCTACGACATCGTGCCGTTGCCTGCAAGCGTAAGCATGCAGAAAGGCGAACCCTTCATGCTCTCCTCAGCCACACGCATCATATACACTGGCAGTGACGAGGCGATGAAGCGTAACGCAAAGTTCCTCGCTGACTATCTGGCTCAGACCACCGGCATAAGGCTCTCCACTAACACAGCTTCAGGCAAGGCGCAGAAAAACGCCATCACACTCTGCACGGACAGCAAGATGGGCGAAGAGGCTTATCGCATCAGCGTGGACAAGAAAGGCATCGTCATTACCGGCGGATCAGCGAAGGGCGTGTTCTACGGCATTCAGACGCTGCGCAAATCTGTGCCCGTCGGAGAGCAGACAGACTGCATAGAGCTGAGCCCGGTAAGAATAGACGACCAGCCCCGCTTCGGTTATCGCGGCATGATGCTCGACTGCTCGCGCCACTTCTTCACCGTGGACTTCATCAAGAAATATCTTGACCTCATGGCTATGCATAACATGAACGTCTTTCACTGGCATCTCACCGACGACCAGGGATGGCGAATCGAGATAAAGAAATATCCGCGTCTTACGAGCATAGGATCGAAACGTTCGGGCACCATCGTCGGATTCAACTCGATGGTGGACGACCAGAGAGAATACGGCGGATTCTACACTCAGGATCAAGCTCGCGACATCGTGGAGTACGCACGCCAACGATACATCACCGTCATCCCTGAGATTGATATGCCAGGACACATGAAGGCAGCTCTCGCCGCCTATCCCGAGCTCGGATGTACGGGCGGTCCTTACGAGGTGGGACACAGATGGGGCATCTATCTGGACGTGCTTTGCCTCGGCAACGAGAAGATTTATGCTTTCTGCGAGGACGTGCTGAAAGAACTCTCTGACATTTTCCCATCCGAATTTGTCCATATCGGAGGCGACGAAACGCCTACAGAGCGTTGGGCAGAATGTCCGAAATGCCAGTCAGTGGCTAAGGAGCACGGACTGACAGCAAAGACGCTGCAGGGCTACTTCACCAACCGCATGGAGCGATTCCTCAATCAGAACGGAAAACGCATAATAGGCTGGGACGAGATTCTGGAAGGCGACATAAACCAGAGCGCCACCATCATGAGCTGGCGCGGAACCGCCAACGGAGAGAAGGCGGCAGAAAAGGGACATGACGTGATAATGTCGCCCACGACATACTGCTACTTCGACTTCTGCCAGACGGACACCAGCACACTCTACGAACCGTCGCCGCGTGACGGATTTATCAGCGTGGAGAAGGTTTACGGTTACGAACCGCTCGCAGAAGGCATGTCAGCAAAGGCAAAGAGCCACATCCTCGGAGTGCAGGCTAACGTGTGGACAGAATATCTGACTTGCCCGCAAGCCGTGGAATACTACAGCCTTCCGCGTATGTCGGCGCTCAGCGAGGTGCAGTGGAGCAGCGCCCCGAAAGACTTCGGTGCCTTCAAGCAAAGACTGACACGCATGACCAGCCTCTTCAAGCTCTGCGGATATACATACGCACACCACCTGTGGCCCGAAGAGATGATCTCGCCGTGGGAGGACAATTAAACCACACGGATATACATACTTATATATATATTGTAAACATAATCAACTAACATACATATTTATAATATTATGAGACTAATTATTGAAAAGGATTATGACCAGCTGTCAAAGTGGGCTGCTGAGCATGTTATCGAGCGTATCAACAAGTTCAACCCGACACCCGACCACAAGTTCGTGCTCGGTCTGCCTACCGGTTCATCACCCATCGGCATGTATCGTGCTTTGGCACAGGCTTGCAAGGAGGGACGCGTATCCTTCAAGAACGTCCTCACTTTCAACATGGACGAATATGTAGGTCTGCCTGAGAGCCATCCCGAGAGCTACCACTCATTCATGGCAAAGAACTTCTTTGACCACGTGGACTGCCCGAAGGAGAACATCCACATCCTCAACGGCAACGCAGAGGACCTCGAGGCTGAGTGCGCTCACTACGAGCAGATGATCGAGGAAGCAGGCGGCATCGACCTCTTCATCGGTGGCATCGGTCCTGACGGACACATCGCCTTCAACGAGCCGGGCTCTTCACTCACATCACGTACACGTATGAAGACTCTGACCACAGACACCATCGTGGCTAACTCACGCTTCTTCGACAACGACGTAAACAAGGTTCCGACAACAGCTCTCACAGTAGGCGTAGGCACAGTTATGTCTGCACGCGAGGTGATGATTCTCGTAAACGGTCACAACAAGACACGCGCTCTCCAGGCTGCAGTAGAGGGTCCGGTTACACAGATGTGGACCATCTCTATTCTCCAGCTCCACCAGCACGGCATCATCGTAGCTGACGAGGCTGCTACCGATGAGCTGAAGGTCAGCACATACCGCTACTTCAAGGACATCGAGAAGAACAACCTGTAAGAAGAAGGTGGTTTAACAAAAACCAATATATGGAGAAGGAATTCAACATAAAGCGAATCTCAGCCACCAATGTAAAGGCGGCTGAGATTTGTCGTATTATGGACGAAGCCGGAATAGGTTTCGTACCCGTGGACAACCATTGCTGGGCAGAGGCGTTCCCCTATCGCCCGAAGATGGAAGTGAGAATGGCGCACAACGGCGCACAGCTGCTCATCAACTACCGAGTGACGGAGGAGACGGTGCGTGCCGTGGCTCCTCACGACGACGGCAATGTATGGGAAGACTCGTGCTGCGAGCTGTTCCTCTCGCCTGTGGCAGACGGCACTTACTATAACATGGAGTGCAACGCCGCAGGAACAATGCTCATCGGCTTCGGTCCGAAGCGCGAGGGACGCGAGAGAGCACCGCAGGAAGTGCTCGACAAGGTGGACCGCTGGTCATCGCTCGGACGCACTCCCTTTGACAACATCGAGGGAGAGCAGACATGGCAGCTTTGCCTCGCCGTGCCGACAGAGGCTTATTATCATCACCATCTGGAATCATTCGCAGGACTTCAAGTAAAGGGAAACGTGTATAAGTGCGGCGACAAACTGCCCCACCCACACTTCCTCTCACTCTATCCCATCGACCTTCCCAAGCCCGACTTCCACAGACCCGACTTCTTCGGAGGCGTGGTTTTCGAGAAATAAACAGGAAGACATGTATTATAGAAATCATTCATTTTACATTTATAAAAAATGGATGATTTCTTTTTGTTTTGTCTCCGATTTGCAGTATCTTTGCAGATAGAATAAAAAACCAAACACTTTTAAACAATATAACATTATGGCATCCACACCAGATTTCAAGTATGCTCCTATGTTCCAGATGGGCGAGGACACTACTGAATACCGTCTGCTCACCAAGGAAGGCGTAAGCACCGGCGAGTTTGAAGGCAAGACAATTCTGAAGGTTTCGAAGGAAGCACTCACACTGCTCGCACAGCAGGCTTTCCACGACGTTGAGTTTATGCTCCGTCGCGAGCACAACCTCCAGGTGGCTAAGATTCTCTCAGACCCTGAGGCTTCAGAGAACGACAAGTACGTGGCTCTCCAGTTCCTCCGCAACGCAGAGACTGCAGCCAAGGGCGTGCTTCCCTTCTGCCAGGACACCGGTACAGCCATCATCCACGGCGAGAAAGGCCAGCGCGTATGGACCGACTTCGAGGACGAAGAGGCTCTCTCACTCGGCGTATACAACACCTTCACACAGGACAACCTCCGCTACTCGCAGAACGCTCCGCTCAATATGTATGACGAGGTGAACACACGCTGCAACCTCCCCGCACAGATAGACATCGAGGCTACTGAGGGCGACGAATATCGCTTCATAATGGTGGCAAAGGGTGGCGGCTCAGCCAACAAGACATACTTCTACCCCATGACAAAGGCCACAATCCAGAACGAGGGCACACTGCTCCCCTTCCTCGTGGAGAAGATGAAGAGCCTCGGTACAGCGGCTTGTCCTCCGTACCACATCGCATTCGTCATCGGTGGAACATCAGCAGAGAAGAACCTCCTGACAGTGAAGCTCGCTTCCATCAAGTACTATGACTCGCTCCCCACAACAGGCGACGAGACAGGACGTGCTTTCCGTGATATCGACCTCGAGGAGAAGCTCCTCAAGGAAGCTCACAAGATCGGACTCGGCGCACAGTTTGGCGGCAAGTATCTTGCTCACGACATCCGCGTAATCCGTCTGCCGCGTCACGGCGCAAGCTGCCCCATCGGTATGGGCGTAAGCTGCTCTGCAGACCGCAACATCAAGGCTAAGATCACTAAGGACGGTGTGTTCCTTGAGAAGATGGACGCCAATCCTTCTGAGCTTATCCCCGAAGAGCTTCGTCGTCCGGGCGAGGGCACAAAGGGAATCGGGATAGACCTCGACAAGGGCATTGACGCAGTTCGCGCAGAGCTGTCTAAGTATCCCGTAAGCACACGCGTCAACCTCAAGGGCACCATCATCGTGGCTCGCGACATCGCTCACGCCAAGCTGAAGGCTCGTCTGGACGCTGGTGAGCAGATGCCTGAGTACTTCAAGAACCACCCGATTCTGTACGCAGGACCTGCAAAGACTCCGGAAGGATATCCTTGCGGATCAATGGGCCCGACAACAGCCAACCGTATGGACCCGTACGTTGATGAGTTCCAGGCTAACGGTGCCAGCCTTGTGATGATTGCCAAGGGCAATCGCTCACAGGTGGTTACAGACGCATGCAAGAAACACGGCGGTTTCTATCTCGGCACCATCGGTGGCGTAGCCGCTGTTCTCTCACAGAGCAGCATCAAGAGCATCGAGTGCGTGGAGTATCCGGAGCTCGGCATGGAGGCCATCTGGAAGATTACGGTGGAGGACTTCCCCGCATTCATCCTCGTGGATGACAAGGGCAACGACTTCTTCCAGCAGCTTAAGCCTTGGTGCCCCAACTGCAAGTAATGACTACTGACGCATAAAAACACTTGTGGTCCCAACGATGCCACACAAACCATGACCTATAAAGGCTATTGGATATAGCGACATCGTTGGGACTCAAGATAATCTCTCATAAATTCCTGTTAAAGGAAAGGATACGAAATAAAAACCCCACATCCCAACATTATAATATATATATAGACAAAGAGTACAAACTGTACATTAAGTTTACGCACTGCTACAAAACACACTACACGTTTAAAGACTTAACTACGATATAAAAAGAGAATCGCTAATTGTAAAATATAAATAACGTGTAATTATGGAAACTGCAAAGAACGATAAGAATGAGATTATGGTGAACTGCGTGAACAAGAAACTCGTCGCAGCAATCAAAAAACTGAAGATGGAAATACAAAGACGCATCGAACACGAACGCGAGCTGCAAAAGGCTTCACAGCCAAGCGCAAAAGCACTCGTTTCTGCAATCATCTTCAAGGACACAGAAGGAAACACACAGACGGTCTTGCAAGTAAAGACCTACGTATCACCACGTTTTCTGGAAAGATGCCTTAACAACCAGTGCCTTTGGGAACTTGATGAGTCGGCATACCCTACAGAGAACGGACTCTGCCGCGCCCTTGCCAACATGAAGCGCGACAAAGGCTATGAGATGAACGACATCTACAACATCAATGATTTTGAGACAGTTGTAAGCAACGCATAACGCTACAACTAAATTAGTAAACACCTCCATAACCGTGACAAAAGTCACGGTGGGGATGGTTTGCGCCCTAAAAATTACATTATTACGAAAAAAAGATATACCTTTGCAATGGTTTACAAAGCATAAGCCAAGGGGTGGCGGAACATTTCCGTCTGAGATAATACCCTCTGAGCTGATCCGGACAATACCGGCGTAGCGAAAAAAGGTACGAACAAGACATAAAAAGCCATACCCCCTTTTTGTGTATTTATATAGTCTTAGGTATAGAATAGCAATATACTAAAAAACAAACTATGAATAAAAAACTACTGACAGGAGCTTTGGCTGCAATGGCTTTCCTCCTACCCTCTACCGCAGCGGGACAGACTGCGGACTTCAACATCATTCCGCGTCCGCAGCAGGTGAACGTCAGCAATGACGCACCGTTTACACTGAGCGCAAAGACCGTCATCAGCCTTGGCACCAACAACCAGGACATGAAGCGTAACGCCAATATGCTCGCCTCTTACATCGATCAGGCAACCGGCATCCGCCCCGCTGTCGGCAAGGGCAAGAACGGCGCAACCATCATCCTCACCATCGACAAGACCATCGCCAACGCTGAGGGATACAAGCTGGACGCTGACGCAAAGCAGATACGCATCTCAGGTGCATCGGCAGCAGGCGTTTTCTATGGCATCCAGACCCTGCGCAAGTCGCTGCCTCTCGTCAACGGCAAGGCATCGAAGGTAAGCATTCCAGCCGTTCACATCACTGACGCACCACGCTTCGCATACCGTGGCACCCATCTCGACGTATCACGCCACTTCGTAACTGCCGACTCCGTGCGCCAGTTCATCGACATGCTCGCGCTGCACAACATCAACCGCTTCCACTGGCACCTTACTGACGACCAGGGATGGCGCATTGAGATAAAGAAGTATCCGTTGCTCACACAGATTGGTTCGAAGCGTGCGCAGACCGTCATCGGTCACAATTCAGGCAAGTATGACGGCAAGCCTTACAGCGGTTTCTACACCCAGAAGCAGATTCGCGACATCGTCAAGTATGCCGCAGACCGCTATATTACCATCGTTCCTGAGATTGATCTCCCCGGACATATGCAGGCTGCTCTTGCCGCTTACCCAGACATGGGATGCACCGGCGGTCCTTACGAGGTGTGGCAGAAGTGGGGCGTGTCTGACAACGTGCTCTGCGCCGGCAACGACAAGACCCTTACTTTTATTGACAACGTACTGAAGGAAATCACACAGCTTTTCCCGTCTAAGTATATCCACGTCGGTGGCGACGAGTGTCCGAAGACCCAGTGGCAGAAGTGCCCCAAGTGTCAGGCTCGCATCAAGGCTCTTAACCTTGAGGCAAAGGACGGCCATTCTGCCGAGGAACGTCTGCAGAGCTACATCATCACACATGCTTCCAACTACCTGAAGTCGCTCGGACGCAACACAATCGGATGGGACGAGATACTCGAAGGCGGACTCGCTGAGGGCGCCACCGTCATGTCATGGCGTGGCGAATCAGGAGGCATCGCAGCAGCAAAGCAGCATCACGACGTGGTAATGACCCCTAACAGCTATCTCTATTTCGACTATTATCAGTCGCTCGACAAGGCCAACGAGCCTCTTGCCATCGGTGGTTACCTGCCCCTCGAGACCGTCTATTCTTACGAGCCGATGCCTAAGGAGCTGACAGCAGACGAGGCACGCCACATCATCGGCGTACAGGCAAACATCTGGACAGAGTATATGCCCACTTTCAAGCAGATGCAGTATATGGCTCTGCCCCGATTGGCAGCACTCAGCGAGGTGCAGTGGAGCCAGCCCGCACTGAAGGACTACAACAGCTTCACCAACCGTCTGACAGAGTTCACTCACATGTATGACCGTCTCGGATATAACTACGCCAAGCATCTCTACAACGTGGCCATTCACGTAGACAGCGACAATAAGTGGCGCGAGATTCTCATTCACATGACCACAGCTGGCAATGCTGAGATCCGCTACACACTCGACGGCACCGAGCCGACAGCCAACAGCACTCTCTATACAGGCGCTATCGTTTTGCAGAAGTCGGCAAAAATCCGTGCAGCTGCCTTCCGCAACGGCAAGAGAAGCAGCGTGACCAGCCAGGACATCAGCTTCAACAAGGCCACAGCTTGCCCCGTAGAACTGCTCCAGCCCACTCACAAGAACTACACATACAAGGGTGGAGCCACTCTCACTGACGGACTTCTCGGCGACAAGGGCTTCGGCACTGGACGCTGGCTCGGCTTCAGCGGCAACGACCTTGAGGCAGTCATCGACCTTAAGCAGAACACCGATGTCTCAAGCGTGAGCCTCAACACCTGCGTGGACAAGGGTTCATGGATTTTCGATGCACGCAACATCGAGGTGAGCGTGTCTGCCGACGGCAAGTCATTCACAAAGGTGGCAAGCAAGTCACTCCCCGCACTTGAGGAGCAGACACCTGACAACATCTACACTTACGAGCTGACTTTCCCGCAGACCACCACACGTTACGTGAAAGTGACTGCCACATCAGAGCACAACATCCCTGAGTGGCACGGCGGCAAAGGCAAGCCTGCCTTCCTCTTCGTTGACGAAATCAGCGTGAAGTAGAGTTAGGAATTAGGAATTCCATCCCTAACAAATAATAAATAACAAATAATAAATAATAATTACCAATTAAAAAAGGCTTTAATATTGGGCATTCATTCACCCGATATTAAAGCCTTTTTTATTATTCTTTTATATTCCAATCACCTTACTTCTTCACCTTCGTAGCAAATACGAAGTAGCCTATGAGGCAGCAGTAAGCCACGAGCGAAGCCACCTGCGACAGCGGGTTGGCAAGCCATCCGCTCATCCATTCCTCACTGACGAGGTGTACGTCGCAGAAGCGCAGGATGGCAGAAACCACGCCCATGAGCGCACCACCGGCAATAAATCCGCTGGCAATCAGCGTACCCTTCTCATTGCGTTCACGGTTGACCTCCGGGTTCTTCGAGCGTGTCGAAACATACCAGCTTACGATACCGCCCACAAGAAGCGGAGTGTTAAGCTCCAGCGGGATGAACATACCGAGAGCGAAGGCGATGGCAGGTATCTTAAAGTAAGTCAGCACCACGGCGATGACAGCACCGATGCCATACAGCGCCCAAGGAGCACCCACACCGTTCATCAGCGGATCAATGACGGCAGCCATAGCATTGGCCTGTGGAGCGGCGAGCTGTCCGCTTGCAAAACCGTATGTCTGGTTGAGAATAATCATAACACCACCCACGGTAGCAGCCGAAACCAACGTACCGAGGAACTTCCATGTCTCCTGCTTCTTCGGTGTGGTGCCGAGCCAATAGCCGATCTTGAGGTCAGTGATGAATCCGCCAGCCATAGAGAGAGCCGTGCAGACCACGCCGCCCATGATAAGCGCAGCCACCATACCGCCCGTACCTTTCAGACCCACAGCCACAAGCACTACCGAAGCAAGGATAAGCGTCATGAGCGTCATGCCCGACACGGGGTTAGATCCCACGATGGCGATTGCGTTGGCAGCCACAGTCGTGAAGAGGAAGGCGATGACAGCCACAAGCAGGATACCCACAATGGCGAAGAGCAGATTGCCCTCCATAACGCCGAACCAGAAGAACAAGAATGTCACGATAAGCGTAACGATGGAACCGATGGCAATAATCTTGAACGAGATGTCACGCTGTGTGCGGACGGTCTCTTCGCCGTCATTCTTACCACCCTTCATCTCTTTAGCAGCCAGCGACACAGCACCCTTGATGATGCCCCACGACTTGATGATGCCGATGATGCCAGCCATGGCGATGCCACCGATACCGATGCTCTTGCCATAGTTCTTGAATATCTCCTCAGCACTCATCTGACCCACCGTCTGCGTGATTTCCGGATTCCATATATTCAGCACCTGATCATGGAACACGATGGACATACCGGGCACGATAAGCCACCAAACTACGAACGAGCCGAGGCAGATAATGAATGCATACTTCAGACCGATGATATAGCCCAAGCCGAAGACAGCAGCTCCCGTGTTCACCTTGAAGACGAGCTTCGCCTTGTCAGCAGCCATGGCGCCCCACTCCACCACACGCGTGGTAAAGGTCTCATTCCACCATCCCACAGTGGCAACGATAAAGTCGTAAAGACCACCTACCAGACCGGCGAGAAGCAGCGGCTTTGCCTGATTGCCACCCTTTGCGCCGCTTACGAGCACCTGCGTCGTGGCAGTAGCCTCAGGGAAAGGATACTTGCCGTGCATGTCCTTGACGAAATACTTGCGGAACGGAATCATAAACAAGATGCCGAGGATGCCGCCGAGCAATGACGACATAAACACCTTGACGAACGACACGCTCATCTCCGGATACTTAGCCTGCAGAATGTAGATGGCAGGGAGCGTGAAGATGGCACCCGCAACAATAGTGCCCGAGCAGGCACCAATACTCTGGATGATGACATTCTCGCCGAGAGCCTTGTTGCGCTTCGCAGCCGTCGACACGCCCACAGCGATAATGGCGATGGGGATGGCAGCCTCAAACACTTGTCCCACCTTCAGACCGAGATAAGCGGCAGCGGCAGAGAAGAGCATCGCCATTACGATACCCCACGTCACCGACCATGCGTTCACTTCGGGATACTCCCTCTTCGGGTTCATCACCGGCTCATACTGCTCGCCGTCCTTCAGTTCGGTGAAGGCATTTTCGGGAAGCTGAATGATTTCTTTTTCGTTTTCTTCCATGTTTAGTTATGTTTTATGGTTAATAATAATATGCTTATACAGAGTGAGTACAAAATTAATTAAAAAAGAGTGAAAAAAGAGGGTTACAATAATATTTCTGAACAAAACTGTAAGATGCAGAAATAAAAATGTGTAATTTTGCATTTGTTTAACTACTACTGACAATAAACTATCTTATTTCATATTAGCATTAACATTTTTATTTATATAACCAATCACACTTTATGAGAAAGACAATACTGTCATTATGCCTTGCATTTCTTGCTACGGCCTCATGGGCAGCCCCTGCCAAGAAAGGTCTTACGCGCGTAATACGCCTCACAGACGGCACAGAGCTGACCGTTGAGCTCAAAGGCGACGAGTTTCTGCATTATTATCAAGCCGCAGACGGAAAGTGTTACACCGACAACGGCAACGGCACATTTGTGCCCTTCGACCTTGAGAAAGGAAAAGCCAATGCCATGGCCAAACGTGCAGCTATGCAGCAGACAAGCCAGAAAATGAAAGCCAAGCCGTTGCGCACAATGCAGCAGGGCGTAAGTCCAAGCAAGGTGTTCGGCGACGGAACAGGATATTACGGAAAGAAGAAAGGACTCATCATCCTCGTGGAGTTCCCAAACAAGAAGTTCAAGAGCGGACACGACAACGAGTTCTACACAAAGCTTGCCAACCAGGAGAACTACGTGGAGGGCGTATTCAAAGGCTCGGTACGCGACTACTATTATGCTCAGAGCAACGGTCAGTTTGAGCTGACGTTTGACGTTATCGGCCCCATCACCGCACCGGAAAACTATAACTACTACGGTCAGAACAACACCAGCCATAGCGACTCACACGTAGGCACGCTCGTCGCATGGGCATGCAAGGAGGTAAAGGACAAGGTGGACTTCCATGACTACGACTGGGACGGCGACGGATATGCCGACCAGGTGTTCGTGCTCTACGCCGGACCCGGTGAGAACAACACCAACAACAGCGACCTCATCTGGCCGCACATGTTCTATCTCTCAAACAGCGACTATGGTCAGGCAGCATACGTCAACGGCGTATATGTCGACACATACGCCTGCTCTTGCGAGCTCAACGGATATGGCACAGCGGACGGTATGGGCACCATCTGCCACGAGTTCTCACACTGCCTCGGCTATCCTGACCTCTACGACACCACATACAGCGGCAGCTACGGAATGGACTCTTGGGACCTTCTCCATCAGGGATGTTACAACGGCAACGGATTCTGCCCAGCCAACCTCACTGGCTTCGAACGCTGGATGGCAGGATGGACCACACCCGTGGAGCTTAAGACTGACACTGTCATTACAGATATGAAGTCGCTCACAGACTACGGCGAGACATACATTATCTATAATGAGCAGAACAAGAACGAGTTCTACTTCGTGGACAACCGCCAGCGTACAGGTTGGGACGAGAGTATTCCCAACAACGGACTTCTCATCACACATGTCGATTATAACAAGAAGGCATGGAAATCAAACAGCGTCAACAATGATGCCAGCCATGAACGTATGACTCCGTTCCACGCTGACGGATGGAACAACAGAACCGGTTCGCCACAAAGAACCGCAGCAGGCGACACCTATCCGTATCAGGGCAATGACAGCCTTACAAATACATCCACACCTGCAGCCACACTCTTCAATGTCAACGTGGACGGAAACATGTATATGAACAAGGCCATGCTCGACATGAAGCGCAACGGCGACGGCACAATGTCATTCCGTTTCCGCGGTATGCAGGGCACATCCAACCATGAGCCGGGCGACGTGCTCTTCAACGAGACCTTCGACGGATGCGCCTCAACAGGTGGCAACGACGGCATCTTCAACAAGGGTGCCAACGGATCGTTCAAGCCGGACGTAGCAGGATGGACCTACTCTAACAAGGCTTACGGCGCCAACAAGTGCGCACGCTTCGGCACCGTTACTCTCCCCGGCGATGCCATCACTCCTATCTTCAGCATCAACGGCAAGACCGTCCTCACCTTCAAGGCAGCTCCCTGGCTCGGCAAGGACAACACGCTGGACGTATACTGGGGCAACCAGATGCTGAAGCGCATCTTCATGGACGACGGCAAGTGGACTGACGTTACCATTGAGTTCGAGGGAACCGGATATAACTCGCTGACCTTCTCAGCTGAGGACCGCTTCTTCCTCGACGAAGTGAAGGTGATGGTTCCGTCAGGCGAGACAGGCATCGTTACCGTAAAGAACGATAATCTCAAGAACGTACGCAAGGGCATCTACACCATTGACGGACGTTATCTCGGAACTGATGTCAACCGTCTCGGCAAGGGCCTCTACATCGTAGATGGCAAGAAGATGGTGAAGTAATATACAATTGAGAGTTAAGAGTTGAGGGTTGAGAGTTATGATTACCTTAGATAACAATAAGAATATTATCTATAAAACAAATCATAACTCTCAACCCTCAACTCTTAACTTTTAACTTTTAGAAGCTATAGTAAAGTCGTGCGCTTAGCACCGTGAAGTCGCCATTGGCATTATTTACATACTGAAACGTTGGCTGTATGGCTATATTCTTGTTTATCTGTCTTTTCCACGTCAACTCCAACGAATATTCCTTTCCCTGATGATAACGTGCATACTGTCCTGACACGCCACACTCATTGAGGCTGTCACGGTAAGCGCCCCCTATCTCCGCATACCTGTAACATCCGCTTCTATGGGACGTATTCTCCGAATACTGTGCCATGAGCGACACGTCCTTGTCCGCCGACCTCCATAAGCTCTGTTCGCCATACACCCACCAGGCGCAAGTGGTCTTACGCTCCACTTCGTCCGCAGACACCATCTCGCCTTCATCGTCAATAGTGAACTGGCGCGTATGGACAGCCACGCCTGCAAAGTAATTACCACGATCGTGCGAGTATTCCAGCTGAGCCATGTCGAAGATGCCGTCCTTCTTGGGACGTACGAGGAACGGATTGTCACCGTGTTTCCATCCGTTATATCCCACACCGTTATACAGACTGTTGCGGAACAGCCATCCTCCCTTCTGCACGTCAAAGTAGACCGTCAGTCCAGAGAAGGGATAATTGGCTATAGGATAACTTGACGCTATCGTGGGCACGATGCCGCAAGAGCTGTTGGTGAAGAGCGCCGTGATGTCCGACGTGAAGAAGTCCTCATTCACATTGCGCACTCCCACGAACACATGACCAGCCTTCCATTCATGCATGTAGCCCAGCACGGCAATGCCGCCGAACATATTGTCAGCCTCAATGTTGGAGAATCCCTGCCAGTCGTCAATGATGCCGTCGTTGGTCTTGGCCACATGCAGCGTGGCAGCCTCAAAAGTGCCCCCGTTCCATAGCGGGACGTTAAGCTCCAGTCGGAGCAGATTCACAAAGTTGGTGTTCTTGTTCATGTCCCACTGCCATTCCGCAGTATACGTGCCGCTGAACGTTTGGGCTTGGGACAACGAAAAATTCATAATGCCAAACAGTATAAGAGCAATAATACGTTTCATTCTTTCTTCTTTTCTTCTTAGTTTTTTTTATTCGCTTTTCTTATTGCGGTTGCAAAGTTACAGCATTTCACAATTTTCGGCAATACCTAAATATAGGTAACAATCTCTCGGTAAACACGAAAGAGAGTAATGCAAGTCTAAAGAACAATAGCTTAGAAGTCCTCCTGCGGCGTTTCTCTCCTGTCCCATCCAGCGCTGCTCACCTCGGGACGCGAGCGCAGACGCGACACCACAAGGTCGAGCAACACCTTGTGTTCGCCCAGTATCTGTATGTCGCAGCATACCATTACGTTCTTCTCGCCATCCCCCTTATAGAACATCGAGTTCATCTTCACCTCCTTGTTGAAGGCGAGCGTGTCCATGATGATGCTCTGAATCAGGTCCGACGCACTTCGCTGACACTCCACGCGTATGGTGTAATGATAAACTTTGGTGGTGCACTTCACAATGTACTTGCATAAGGGTCGGAGCAGGCAATGCGTCAGCAGCACGAATATCACCAGCACAAATCCTTCCTTATACATAGCCACGCCCGAAAGCGTTCCGCATGCAGCCGAACACCATATCGTCGCTGCCGTATTCAGACCTCTAACGGTGAATCCCTCCTTCAGAATAAGACCGCCACCCAGAAAACCTATACCCGAGACAATCTGCGCCGCCACACGTGACGGGTCGCCACTATCCGTGGTCATCGTTACGGACAACACCGTGAAGGCAGCCGATGCCAACGCAACGAGGATGTTGGTGCGAAGTCCGGCATTATGCTGGCGGAACTGCCGCTCCAAGCCAATCAATGCGCCCATCAGAAAGGCGCAACCTATTCTGAACATATAATCAGTCATTTCCATCATTTTATTATTTATTAATTATTAATTATTATTTATTAGTGATTAGTGATTAATTATTAGTGAGTATGTGTGTTAAAAAAAGTGTATAATAGGCATCCTGCTGTCGTACTGCGTGCTCACACGATGGCTCAAGACGCTGTATATAAAGGCGTTTAAGCACTGGTTATAAAAGAAAGTTGTCATAAAACAATAAAAACAATCGGTCAGACAAAGGGTTTATCTATAAATACTTGATTGAACTTTCACAAGTTCAGTACTTGATAAGTCTTTGTCTGACCGATGCGTATGACGGCTTGAGGTTGCAGGAGTAGCTTTTACACTTCCTTCCAATCCACCAGTCCCTTTCCCTTGTCATCCAGTTCTATGGCAAGAGCAACGACTTTGCGTTTGTCGGCTTTGAATGGCTCGGTATATTGCTTGGTTCTTATTTGTTCGGCTGCTGCGTCAATACCACCGTTGTTGCTTAGCTTCAATTCAAGGACATAGATGAAGTTGGTTGTTTCCACCACCATGTCTATTCTGCCCGTAGCAATCATCTTCTCTACTTCCACCCTACAACCGATGGCATTAAAGATGGTGCTCAATATCAGGCGGTAGCGCTCCTCCATGTCCATGCAGGCAAGCTTCTTGTTGCTGTAAGGCACATCAGCAATAAGGGCTTTCAAGCTTTTCATAGCTTCTGGAAGGTTGCCCACGCTGAGGTAGAGATTAAGAAAAGCTTGTGTCGATTGTATGTCATTACTCTTGCGCATGGCAAGCGTAGGCAACACTATTTCGCTTAATGCTTGCTTTACCTCGAAGTTAGGAATGCCAAGAAGGTAAGTTCCGTTCATGTAACCCTTAATCGTGAGATAGCCCGACTGGTAAAGAAACAGTTCCGATCCACCGCCCGTCACGTCAGAAGTTTCTATAATTGTGCTTAACAAGGCGCAATTATCAAAATCTTTCAAACGAATATCCATGTCATCCACAAATTTAGGAAGCAGTGAGGTAGCACCGGATGAAGCCCAATAATTCTTCAAGTCAGAATCTGCCAAGGCATTGATGAGGCTGAATGGATTGAAAACATCCACCATATTTCGGCGACTGAAATGATAGCCATCATAATATGCGGCCAATTGTGCAACTGCTTCATCGAATGTCCAACCCTCATATTCTGCCAACTTGTTGATTTCCGGCTTGAAATCACGCAACACCTCTTCCTTGGTAATGCCGCAAATGGCAGCATATTCCGGGTCGAAACTGATGTTACTCAGATTATTGAGCACAGAGAAGAGAGAAATCTGTGTAAACTTGGTTATGCCTGTGATGAAGACAAACTTCTCGTATTTGTCGTTGGCTTTCAATATGGCAAACACCTCTCTATAGATGCTTGTGCATGCTTCGTGCTGAGGAGTCTTCCATGAATGCTGCAATGGAGAGTCGTACTCATCTATGAGGATAGCCACTTGTTGTCCGGTTTTGCTGTAAGCACCCTCAATTATGTTCTTGAATCTTACGGCAAGAGAGCTATCTTGGCGCACAACAATTCCATACTCCGTCTCTAAAGTATGAAAAGCATCGTCAAGATAACTTCGCACTGTTTCAGGTCCAGCACCTGCCTGACTCATATCAAGTCGGATGACAGGTCGCTTCACCCATTCCTTCTCCATTTCCATTATCTTCAACCCCTCGAATAGTTCTTTCTTTCCCATGAAGTAGGCTTCGAGAGTATCAACCAGCACCGACTTGCCAAAGCGGCGTGGGCGGCTCAGGTAATTATACTTCTTTCCTTCATTGGCAAGTTGCCAGATAATATCAGTCTTGTCAACATAAAGGTATCCTTCCTTTCTCATTTCCTCAAAAGACTGGATGCCTACGGGCAATCTTCTATTGTTTGTCTCTACCATAGCTATGGATTTTTGTTTCTTATTGCAAATATACAATGGTTTTTCCAAATATCCATGTTTTACCGCTCTTCTTTGAGTATAATTATGCCTTAATGCTTTCGTTTAAAGATAATAGCATTGACCGATTGTAGTTTTTATTCGGCATGAGCCTTCAACCATTCCAATCTGCGCTGATCGGGCAAATGCTTTACTTGGAAAACCATGTCATTTTTTCATAGCTTCCTGCGGGTTCAAAGCCTAAGACGTTGCTCGTCCTACCATAATATATATAACTTTTGTCTGTTCGCAGATTGCTAAGCACGGCAATGGAGTTCTCGCACATAGCATACGATTTTGCGATGAGGCGAAATCGCTGTTCCTCGTCCTCATCAAACAGGCCATCCATCTGTTGGCGCAATTTCTCATTCAGTTTGTCGTCAATCTCACTCATAACTAATATGATTATGAGTGCATAAATTAGACTAAGAAAATTATAATCACAAATAACTAATTGAAAATATCACTCCTAATGGTTATTTATCAGTATGACAATTCTCTTAGAAGTCTTTATTCTTTACACCTACAGCTACCATGTCCTCTATAGAGGGATGAGCCGAATTGTTTACTGATGTAGCGTGTTCGCCATTATATCCCTCTGTGCAATGGGTAAGGTCGTATGCAGGAGCCAAATGCCAGTGCCATTTGTTGTCCTTGTCTTTGGTAACAATAAAGCTGAAATTCTTTCATTTTCATAATCAATTTAAGCTCGTTTTATCTCTTATAGGCTTTTTTCTTGTTCATGTTTCGCTTTATCTCTTGCAGTTCTTCCATTGTGTCATATTTCTGTTGGGAGAAGATATGTTTCGTATATCTCGTACATCTCACTACTTGAGGACGAAGGACATTGGGACGAGGCACGTATTGCATACGAACATCTTGAGTATATAAAGCCAAAGCTACCTTTGCTTTTCGCATTGGAAACTGTGGGCGAGTATATCATCGCAGAATTGCTGACACAGAACAGACGAAACGTAGTGGAGAAGCTAAGGACAAAACAAGCGGCAAAATATACAACGAGCAATAGCAAATACTCGCCAAGCAAGCTTGCCGCTCTTTATGCCATAGAACTGTTGCATAACAAAGACGAAAAGAAAGCCTTGCAACTATATGAAGAACTGCAAAGACGCAAAGCCATGTTCTATCTGCCAGGTGAAACGGCTATGGCACTAAGTATTGTCGAGCAAATTTTGCAGGGTTGTAATAAACGGTTGTAGAATGCAGTATGTATTCGTATTTGACATGTAAAATCTGTGAAAATCCGCAACACAAACATTTCTGAAGAAATTATCGGTAGAATTGAACATTTTTTCTTGATTTTTTTGTGTCTTGACGGAATTTGCTTATGTTTGCATAAAAATCAAGAAATATGCTGAGCGAAAGTCAGAACATAGAATATAAGGAGTCGTGGCGAGACGAATATCTGAAATGGATATGCGGCTTCGCCAATGCGCATGGCGGTCGCATCTACATTGGTGTGAACGACAACAAGGAAGTAATAGGCTTGCCTGATGCCAAGAAACTGATGGAGGACATTCCGAACAAGATTGTCAATTACCTTGGCATTGTTGAGGATGTCAACTTGCTTGCCGAAGGTGATAAAGAATACATCGAGATAGATGTTGCTCCGAGCAATATGCCTATTGCCTATAAGGGGACGTACCACTACCGCAGCGGCTCAACCAAGCAGGAGCTGAAAGGACTTGCCTTGCAACAGTTCGTAATGAAGAAGATGGGACAGTCATGGGATGACATACCTGTTTTAGGAGCAACGATTGCCGACATAGATCGTAATGCTATCGATTATTTCCTACAATGCAGTATCAAGGCAGGGCGCATGGACGAGGAAGAAGCCAACACTTCTACGGAGAATGTGTTGCGCAATCTCGGATTAGTCACGTCAAATGGAGAGTTGAAGAATGCCGCTATTTTGCTTTTTGGCAAGCATGTCGGACAGTTCTTTCCATCTGCTACGTTCAAGATAGGGCGTTTCCATACAGATGAGAGTGATTTGATTGTCCAAGACGTGATAGAGGGCAACATCATTCAGATGGCAAGTCGTGTGGTGGACACCCTCCGCACAAAGTATCTGCTTTCACCTATCCATTATGAAGGACTACAACGTGTGGAGCAGTTGGAAGTGCCGGAAAAGGCGTTGAGAGAGTTAATATATAATTCGATAGCTCATAAAGATTACAGTGGACCTGCCATCCAAATGCGCATCTACGACCGCAGTATAGAACTTTGGAACTATGGTTTGCTCCCAAAGGAGCTGACTCCTGCCGACTTATTGAAAAAGCATTCATCATATCCTCGCAACCACAACATCGCCACTGTGTTCTACAAGGCTGGCTTTGTGGAGTCATGGGGACGTGGATATAAGAAGATTGCTGAAGAGTTTGAACATGCCAAAATGCCACTTCCTACCATAGAGGAAACAGGTGGTGGAGTGATGGCAATCATTCAGCGCGAAACGATGGACGAAGTTATAGCCAAACGGGGAGCAAATGTCGGAGACATGTCGGAGACTAATGTCGGAGATATGTCGGAGATAAAACTTACTGCTCGTCAGCGTCTTATCGTCGCTATTATCCACTCAAACCCTTCTGTTTCTGCGAAACAAATGTCGGAGATTTTGTCGGTGACATCAAGGACAATTGAGAGAGACTTGTCGGCAATGCAGAAAGCTGGCATCATAAGGCATGAAGGCACGGACAATGCTGGAGTGTGGGTGGTGTTGGAAGGTTTGTCTTCAATGTTAAAACCAAAGTAAAAACATAGTTCAAAAAAAATATAGAAATAAACGACATGATAAATTCCAACAACGAATCAATAGCAGACATCCTGAAGTCTATAGACGAAGGTAAAACACTGCGGCTTCAGATACCAAGTCTAAGTATTCATCAGAGGAATTGGATTCCTTGGCATTATACGCTTGGGGAGACGTAAAATTTGGAATATCACAAAAAGAAGCTAAAAGAAGTGAAATCTTTAAAGGCGGCGACAAGTACGACAATTCTCTATCTAGTGACTTTGATTATGAGCTTGCCCTTGGTAGTGGTATGGGGCTTAATGGCTTACTTAATATATGGGGAGAATTTATTGGGAAAGACTGTTCTTCACTTGAACAAATCAGACTAACTGTTGGATGTTCTAATTTTGATGATTTCTTATCTGACGTAACGACTATTGATCTATTGTGAACAAAGGTTAAATAATGGTTATTTTATTGCAAATCATTTGGTTTATAAAATAAACTAAGCTAAATTTGCAACCGTAATCATTAGTGTTAGAAGAGAATAATGCTGGCTAAAGCAAGTGAGAGTCGACCTCCTTGCTTCTCTTTTTCCAAAGATGGTTTATAAAATAAACTAAGTGTTTAACCTGGCACATCGCGTTTGATATAGGCAATAAGTGTGTCGCAATAAAGTAAGAAAAAATGGAAGAGAAGAAGATTTCGGAGCAGGAGAGTCTTGAGCTTATCACTCGGATGATAAATCAGACAAAGAAGGATTTGTCTGTAGGCAATGGTGACAGTTTCCTTATGTGGGGCTACCTTAGTGCAGCAATATCGTTGGCAGTAATCGTCATGCTGCTCGCAACCAACGACCCAAGATTTGCTTGGCTGTACATGGCCATACCTATAGCTGGATTCACAGCCTCAGGCATAAAGACCTACAAGGCAAAGCGCAAGAGTCATGTGGCAAGCACTTATGCAAGCAATACTATAAATAATGTGTGGGCTATTATTAGTGCCGTGTTTGCAGTCTACGCCATTAGCTGCCTTTTACATTTCGGAGAAGTAAGGAGTTGGAATGGAATGTTTTTGTTGGGTATGTTGTTGCCGGGTATAGGCACATACACCACTGGCGTAATACTTAAGGAGAAGTCGATACAGATGTGCGGACTTCTTGGTGTAGTGATTGGTACAGGACTGCTTCGCGACTTTGTTTGTGGTGAACAAGTTATCAGTATTATGCAGATGGGACAGATGGTCTTGTCCTTTGTCATTACCCTTATTATCCCCGGACATATCCTTAACTTCAAAGCAAAAAAGCAACAATAATGAAAGAGTTGGATCCATTACTCCATAGCCAGTTGCGTCTTGCCGTAATGTCGATTCTGCTGAATGTAGAGGAAGCAGACTTCAACTATATCAAGGAAAAGACAGAATCGACGTCAGGCAACCTTAGTGTACAGTTGGACAAACTGGTCACAGCAGGCTATATATCAAAGACTACAGATGGCTCGGGCGTAAAACCCCGAACCATCTGCAAGATGACAGACACGGGGCGCAATGCCATGATGAAATATGTGGAGGCATTGAAGACGTATTTTGCAGGGTTGTAATAAGCGGTTGTAGAATGCAAGTATGTACTTATATGATATTCGTATTTGACATTATTCTATTAATGCCAAATACGATATCAAAAAGCTTGTATGTTTCAATGAATAACAGTATCTTTGTTGCGGAAAATCTATGAAAATCCGCAATACAAACAAATAAATACATGATGTATGATTGAACGTATATGCCATATTGACAATGAGTTAGAGGATAGTATATTCTTGTTTGGTGCCCGTCAGACATGGAAAAGTACTTTTTTGCGTCAGAGCATACCCTATGTATTTATTTCTCCTTGTGAGTGCTGAGATTTCCGACTTCGATTTACAACAAGCTATCAATTATGGAATGTTGCCACCGCATTATTTGGCAAAGACAATCTTTTAGGATTCCGTGTACCTGCTTATACCAAGACAATGAAACGCAGATTGGTGAAGGCCCCTCGATTCTATTATTTTGATATAGGTGTAGCCAATCATTTGTTGCATCGTAAGGAATTGGTGAGAGGCACGGCTGAGTATGGTCATGCATTCGAACACCTTGTAATTCAAGAGTTAAGGGCTTGGCTCAGTTATAAGGAAAGTACGGAGCAGTTAAGTTATTGGAGGGCTTACACTGGTCAAGAGGTGGATGCCGTGATTGGTGATGCGAGAGTAGCAATAGAGATAAAATCCGTAGAAGAAGTATTGCCAAGACACCTTAAAGGCCTGAAGACCTTCGCCTCAGATTATCCTGATAGCAAGTTGTTGATAGTTTCGTTAGATCCTATCAACAGAAAGACGGGAGATATTGAGTGTGTCTATATCCTCGATTTCTTCAAAAGACTCTGGAGCGAAGGTATATGATTTGCGGAAATACACAATATTTGCATTTCTAACGCTCAATACTCCTCGTTCAGCGCACTAAGAAATCTTTGGTGCGAAATTCTTGAGTTTTGAGCGTGCAGCGATAGTGTATTGACGCACAGTTGATTATACTGACAGAGGAAGATGTGTGCAATGAATAATGGATATAAACAAGCATAATTGGGTGCAATAGCGCCACTTTTACACCCTAATAGTGCCACTTTTATCATGCAATAGCGCCACTTTTACACTCTAATAGTGCCACTATTGTAGTGTAAAAGTGGCTCTATCGTATGGCTCGGGGGCAGTTTGCACAGCAAAACACCATAAAAACTGCAATCCATAACTCTATAATCAATTTTTATTTTGTAACAGGTTTTTACTCTCTTGTACGATATTTGCATTGTCTTATGGTTTGGGTGCTTTAATACTTAATCTTGAAGTAATCGAGCAACATCTTGAAATGGTCTTGCGCTGTCAGGCATGTGTCGGTCAGATAGCCGGGGATATGGTTCCATTCATGTAAGCCACGATAATAAAACATTTTAAGTTCGTCGGTTATGATGAAAGGCACAATGGCGTGATTGAGACATTCCTTGAACATTATCAGTCGCCCCACTCGTCCGTTGCCGTCCTGAAATGGATGGATGGTTTCGAAACGATGGTGGAAGTCAAGAATATCCTCGAAAGCTATCACCTTCTTGTTCTTATAATCCCTAAGCAATTCGCGGATGGCCTTGCCTACCAACTTAGGATCTGTCGTCTCAATGCCACCCACCTCATTAGCATATCGTTTGTATTCGCCTACGGCAAACCACGACTTTGAGGCATCTGACGTGCCAGCCTTCAACAAAGCGTGCATTTGTTTAATCATAGCTTCCGTCAACGGTTCTTTTGCCTTGTCAATTATAAAGTCGATGCATTTGAAATGGTTTGTGGTTTCAATAATATCATCCACTTTTACCGCTTCGTCAGTAATTCCTATGGTATTGGTTTCGAAAATATACCTGGTCTGTTCCTTTGTAAGTCGGCTGCCCTCAATATGATTAGAGTTATAGGTCATATCTATCTGTGTACGATGATAGATGCCGCCCTTCATCCTCCCTTCTTTTTGTTCTCTTAATGACTGAAGAAGGGGCGAAACACTATTCCTTGCATTCTTTCTTTGTGGCAAGGGAGCATTCGCAGGAACACTCCATGTCTTTCCTATCAGTTGAGCACCCGATATCTTTCCCTGCACACAATAGTTGCGCACGGTTCTTTCTGACATCCCATGCAAGTCTGCATATTCTTTTGTTGATATATATTCCATACGTTATCGGCATAAAAAGTGAGTAATAATATGCAAATATAGCTGTTTTCTTGCCGATAACGGCAAGAAAACAGCTATATTTACTGCAAAGGCTCAATATTATGTTTAGCTTACTTCGTCTGCAAAAGATCGAAGTAGATATTGGGATCCTCCGATGTCGGTTCCTTGCATTCTCCGAACTCTGGATCAAGCGTCACTTCCATAGCCTTATCTTCCATAGCCGTAAACTTATCTTTCTTACCATATCCGGTTTTATAAATTGGGACGATTCTTATGATATATTTCTCAGGCTTTCTTGAGTTGAGTCTGAGTCCCCACTTCTTCTTGCCGTCTCTCAATTCAAAGAATACGGGTTTTGAGGATGCAGCAAATGTTCCGTCGGGTCTATGCAGTTCGAAACGCATGCCCCATTGCGTAACGGTGCTCTTTCCGCTTGCATACAATTCACCTCTGATTTCATAACCTACCGGTCTTTTCGGATTGTCGAAATCTGTATACGAACATGCCTGACGGCAATTGCTCAGTTCCATTATAGTCCGCACTCCGAATGGTGTCTTGTCCGAATAAATCGCACGTTTGGAATCGTCATCGTAGCCAACCATGGCGTAGAACGTCTTGTTCTTCTTGTTGTCTATCTCAAATTCTGTCTCCCAACTGTTCTTGCTCTTTTTCTTCAAATAATCGTTCATCACCAATTCTGCATCTGAATTATATATTATCACAAACGGATTGAAGGTCTTTGGTGTCTCGGTGAACCATACTCTGGCAACATAACGCCTCTTGGTTACATTCATATCTGAAACATAGTCGAGAGGAATTATAGCCATAGACGTTATTCTTGGCGACAAGTAGAATGTCTTGACTGGCCAGTATCCTTCGAATATCGTGCCTTTGAAGTTCCATATCGGTTTTTCCTTCAAGAGCTGGAACCTTGCACCAATATTAAAACTCAGATTCCATCCTGCTTCTATAGTAGGTGGGTTGTTTATAAGTACTCCCATATCATTAATATCTGTATCGGCACTTAATTTAAGTTGAGGTCCGGTTGTTCCTGAACCATACAGTCTGAAGAACTTGTCCAATCCCTTTACAGCAACATATAATTCAAGAGTCAGGTCTGCATTTATGGTAAGATTGCCGTTAATATCATTACCCGACTCCATTTGTGATTTGGAATATTTGGAGTTGATGATTTTAGGTTTCGAACTGTTGGCGGTTTTTTCTATACCCATCTTTTGTACTGACGTTTCACGATTTACACCAATTGCTTCGGCTGTTCCTGATACAGAAACAGAAAGTGAAGGATCAAAACCCACTACTACAGGGGAAGAACCGATAGGTATTTCGAGTTTCTTTGTGATTGGGAGCAACGACGATTCGGCGGTTGACATTATATCTGCCTGTAATGATGCTGTACCACCTACCTTAAATCTTTTGGTGGTTACGGTTGAATCAGTAAAGATGAATCTGACTTGTTCTTTTTCAAGACTTAAGTCAAAGTCAATCTTTCTATATTTCAACGACAAGTATTTAAAATTAAAAAAGCCTGTCAAGGATCCTGTCAAAAATTTATATGACTTTAGATCCTTATTAGCATTTAAATCTAAAGAGAATTCCGTCTTTTCAGGTTCACCGATACCTTCATCCCTCGTCCTCTGCATGGCATATCTTCGCTTCTCTGCCAATGACTTGTCCGCGATGGCAGGATCCATATAATCTGCTACGTTAATGCTGGCATGTATGTCCAGCTTCTTGTATACATGACCTAATGTGGTGTCTGTACAAACACACTTTATCATACCGTTCTCCTTTGTAACAGACACCACCTTTCCCATCATGGCGTTTGGAAACTTCTCTGAGAATGTGGAGTAGATAGCGTCTCCTATCTGCGGTATCATCTCGTATGGCGTTGAGGTGGAAAGCCACACCACAGAGTCTTCGACATTGAGGACGTACTGAGAGTTTGTTTCGTCGAAGACTTTTGTGGTGGGGTTAAACTGGTAGGTGGTGGTGGCGTCAGCGGTCACGTCGGTACGCGGCGCGCTGAAGCCGTCGCCGTTTTCTATGTTGTCGTCCTTGCCCTTCTTATCGTCTTCCGGCTCGTCCATGTAGAGCGTGCAGGAGGCGAAAGCCAGGGCGGTGAGGATCAGTAAGAATATCTTTTTCATAGTTGTCGGGTTTTATAGATTCGTAACTCCTTTAAACGTCAGTCGAGGTGTAATGTTATCAGCTTGGAGAGCGTGCCGTGCGTCTCGCCGTCGAAGGGCAGCTGCACGTCGAAGGTGCGTAGGCGCACCTCCCGCCGGTCGTAGCACTTGAAGGTGATGATGTCCTCGTCAGAGGCGCTCACCGGACCGTACACGCGGATGACGGCATAAGGCTTGCCTTTTGCCTCCTTCAGCTCGGCTATGCCTCGCAGCTCGTCGTCCACGAAGGCAGCCACGGCAATGTCGTCGCCGAGCTGTCTGCCGGCTACGCTGATGTCGGCGTAGACGACGGTGTCGAAGAAGTACTTGTTACGGTCAACTGTCCACGGGGTCATTACGGTCACCACGCAGGTGTCCGGACGCATAGTGGCTGACGACATCGCCGTGACGTAGGCGGTGCCGGGCTGCTGCGCCACGAGTGTGTCGACGCAAAGACGTGCTATTTCGGGCTGGTCGATGAGCCACATTACGCCCTTGTCCTTCACCTCTGGCGGCGAGAAGGTGACGGTCAGACGCAGCGAGTCGCCCGGCATAATGAAGACGGTGTCGCGGTCCATCTTCATCGTCGCTGACGTTGTCTCGCCCGCCTCGTCCACGTCGAATAGTTCGCCGCAGGAAGTGAGCAGCGGCATGGCTGCCAACAGGCAACATGTAAGGAGTTGCCACATACGCGTCCTGACACCCCGTGGCGACAGAAGCTTGGTTATGAATAGTCTTGTCTTTTTCATTTCGGATGGATGTTGCCTGTGATTTTTTCTGTGATGTTTACTTATTTCGCCTTAGAAGGGGCTTTCGCCGGAGCCGTTATCGTCACCTTGTTGGAAGGCTGGCTGCGTCTTCCGTCCGTGAAGCGCACCACGACGTAATAGCTGGCTGACTCGCCCGGTGAAAGGAGCTGGTCGGTATGGAGCGGCATGTCCGGCTCTGTGGAGCAGAGGAAGGTGTAGTCTGCCTCGTCCTTGCCCTTGCGATAGACGCAGTAATAGTAAGGTGTCTGCTTGCCGTCCACAGCCTTATGCTCCCATGAGAGACGTGCTTCGTCCTTTACGGGGTCGTAGGTTCCGACTGCCTTGATGCCGAGTTCTGCCTCGGTGAAGTCGGCGAAGCGTGCCGAGAAGATGAGGCTTGGCTCGGAAGCTATCTCCGAACGGTTGAACGACACCACCATATACTCATAGTAATACGTGTTGTTGGTCTGCGGCTTGTCGGTGAGGTGTATCACTCCGTCGGGGCTTGCCTTGAGCACGTCCTCCGCCGTGACGATGGCTATGAGGTCCCACATGTTGCTGTTCTCCAGTCGGCGGTAGATGCGATGATAGTACATATCGGCGTCCAGACCCGTCACCCAGTCCATGTGTATGCCCGAATTGTCCACCCAAGCCGAGTCGAGGTGAGGCTGTGTGGGCGGTGTGATGTGCGGTCGCTCCACCTGCAGGATGGGCGAGAACTCACCGGTGTTGTTGCTGTAGTCCACGGCACGCACCTTATAGTAGATGAATCGCTGATTGACGGTCATCTGCACCGTGTCTACGAACATCGTGTCCTTGAGCTGTCCCTGGTTGCGCATAAGGAAGTGGTGGGTGGTGTCGTTGGCGTAAGCCAGCTCGTAGTAAGCCACGTCGTCGTCCGCGGGCTTGTCCCAGCGCAGAGTGATGGTGCCGTCGTCGGCCGAAACCTCAGCACGGAGATTGCCGGGAGCGTCAGGAGCCTTCATGTCGCTGATGCGGAGCTGCACGGGCATGGAGTAGCCCACGTTGCCAGCCTCGTCGTATGCCGCCATTACGAGCATGCCCGTGGAGAGTCCGGTGACGTCCACCTTCACCTCCCTTGCGTCCGCCGGAAGCGTCTTTTCGCAGAGCGGCTTCCAGTCGTTGCCCGTGAATCGCTCGTTATAGTAGAGCGGGAGGAATCCTGCGAGGTCTGCCTCCACGGTGTCCTTCTCCCACGAGATGGTGGCGAATATCTGCTTCGTGGGGTCGGTCTCGTCGGGACGGTCGATGTTGACGAGTGTGATGGTCGGACCCTTAGGCGGCTTCATGTCGCCCACCTTTACGGTTAGCGTCTCGCTCGGTGCTGTGGTGTCGCCGAAAGCGTCATGCGCCATTACGCGATACTCGTAGGTTCCGGGCTGCGGCACGTTGTCGACGTACATCACTTCCTCGTCCTTGTCGTCGAGGTCCTGCTTATACATCGGCATGTATGGCTTGCTGTTGACGCGGCGCCATTCCTGCGTGCCAGCCACGCGACGCTCAATCTCGAACGACGAGTTGTGCTTGTCGGTCCAATAGAGCGTCACGGCGAGCTGTCCGGTGATGCTGTCCGTCAGTCCCACGTTGTAAGGAGCGGGCACGTAGGGCTTGTTCTCCACGTTGCTGACCTCCTTGCCCTTGATGAACATATTGTCGTTCTCAAAGCGGCGGGCAGGCTGGATGATGTACGTGTAGCGTGCTCCCTTGCGTACGTTGCGGTCGACGAAGCGCATCGCCATGTCCTCAGCCAAGTCCTGACGCCATTCCGAAGCGAGGATGGCAAAGGCAAGGCTCGTCACCTGGTCGTCATACATCTCGAGCATCGATCCGTACGATCCCGGTTCCTCACGTGTCTCGGTGGGCTTCTTCAGGTTGTCGCCGTAGATTAGTCCGTAGCCGATGGTGGCTACCGAATCGTTAGGCGCATACTTGGCACGAAACTCCTCCAGCGTCTTGGGCTTGAGCGCCAACGCCAGCGTGTCGCAATGGTTTTTCTCGTCCCAACGATAGATGTTATATCCGATGAGATTGAGCCTCATCCATGCAGCATAGTCGGAGGGAGCCCATCTCAGCACGATGCGGTCACCGTAGGCACGTGCCGTGAGCATGATGTCGGAGCCTTCGTATGGCTTGCCCTTGAAAGCCGTGGTGTCCTGCGCCACCTCTCCCGGCAGCATCTTGCCGGCTGTCGGGATGGTGTCGTTCTGTGTTCCTCCATAGAAGGAATATCCGGTTCGTGAGCCGACACTCGCCACCGCTGTGATGGCGGCGAAAGCGCAGGTGGCGGCGAATGCGGCTGATAGTCCTTTCATTATCTTCATATCTGTACGTTTTATGGTCTGTTAATAGAATTTCTTTAGCGGCTCGTAGATGGTGATGTCACGCTCGCTGTTGCTGTACGATACCGTATACTCCTTCTTCTGTACGTCATAGTCGTCGATACGGTAAGTATGGACAATCATCTTCTTGAGGTTCTTCATCGCCTCCTTAGCCTTGAACGAAGCTTCGGGATAACCCTTGTCGCCCGTGAAGGTGAAGAGCACCATTCGGCTCTGCTTCATGCTCTGGCGCGGTGTGGCTCGCTTTCCGGCTCCCTTCATGATGCTGTTGAGCGATACCTTACGTCCTGACTCAGAGTTTTCGATGATGCCACACCATAGCAATGTCATCTGATAGTACGGAATCTTTATCATCTGCGTAGTCTCGTTCAGACCCTCTCGCGACACTATGATGTCGGTTCCGAGGTGCTGGAGGTTCCATTCTTCCACTGCGTTGGCACGCTTGGTCTTGAACGTGGTTCCACCCTTATCGAGCACCACCTTGGCATTCTCCTTTATCTTCTTGTCCACGTCCTCAGCAAGGTAATAGACGTTGGCGATGTTTTTAAGAATGTCGCCTGCCGGGTTCTTGGGCTGATACGTCGGAATGGTGGCGTGGCATCTGATAGGATTCACGTAGTCGTAACGGTCGTTGTCGATGAGCGGCAGCGGATATTCCGAACCGTAACCTCCCGACGGATAGATGGAGTTGCTATGAATCTTCTCCCAGTCGTTCACGATGTTGTAGTTTACGTCGCCTTCTGCAAGGAATCCGCTGTAGTTGCCGCCGAGGTCGCTGTAGGTGAGCGACGTGGTGGTGGTCACCATAGTCTGTATACGGTCTGACTCGATGTTCCATCCGCCTATCAATGCCCAGTTGGCAAGGTAGCTGATGTAGCAGAACGGATCGTAGTAGGCGAGGAGAGTATTGGTGTTAGGATACTTCTTCTGTCTTTCCGAATCAGAAGCCTTATATCCAATCTCCACGTCAGAGATTTTGCTGATGTCAGGACCGTTAGACATGAGCCTGGCGACCTTTGTTCCGATGAACGGCAACTCATAGTCGAGCGGACGGCCGTTGTAGCCGGTTGTCCAGTCGCCGTCTACGGTAGTGACGTTGAGGTCCATGATGTTGGCAGCTACAACAGTTTCTTCGGTCTCGCGGTTGTCGTAGCAGGTGAATACGAACTCCCAATACCATACCTGGCCTTCAGGAGCCTCCTGATCGTACGCATTGCCGAACAATGTAACGCGGGGGTTCATTGTCTGTTCGTTGGTCACGCCCGACTGCAGAGCGTCGTCGTCAGTCTTCTTTATGCCTCCCGACAACGTGCCGTTGGGTATTCTCGTCAGGGACTGCTCCTCCTTCTTCACCTCTTCCGTAGACGATGAAGATGACGAATCGTCCGACTTGGGCATTACGCGAGTGCCTAAATTGACGGATGACGAAGTCTGCGTTGTGGGCTGTCGCCTTGTCGGTGTTGTCTCGGACGAAGAGGTGTTGCCCGACGTAGAGGTCGTGCCCGACGATGCTTTCGTTATGGCAGACGACTTTGTCACCCTTGTCTTCCTTGTCTGCGGCGACATAGCGTCAGCATAAAGGTCGACGTTCTCGTTGGCATCCATATATGGACCATGGAATGCAGGTCCGAAGCGTCCGAAGCGGAGGTCCTTGTCAATCTTGTCTTTCAACACACCGTTATTCATATTCAAACCGCCTGTATTGCCTGTATTGCCTATTTTGTAGTCTGGTCCCAAATAGCGTCTTGAGCTGATTATCTTTATCACCTTATAGCCGCCGATAGTCTTAGGTGTAAAGCCAGGACAGCATACATCGGTGTAATTAGAGTAGCCTTTCTCTTGGAAGTGAATGGTCTTCTCCGCTACAACTGTCTCTTTCGTCACCTTGGTCTTCTCATAGTCGAGAACGAGGTTGTAGGTGTTACCCGGCAATACCTTGGTTTTGAATGACGCAGAAGCTCTGTTCTCCCAGCCTGCATACACTTCCTGCTCCTCTATCACCTTGCCGTCCTTCTTCAGCTTCCACTTGAGTTTGCCGTCAGAATAGAGGCGGTTCAGTACGTTCTTTTCCTTGAGCACGATGAGCGGATTCTGCACGTCAGTGGCATAAGCAATGACGGGTTCAGCCGACTTCAGCTCATTATACTTCGACGGATAAGCCACAGCCACAAATGACTGGAGGTCGCCTCCGTCCTGAATGTTCATGCCGTCGCTGTTGCCGGTACGGAAGTAGAACGCCTTGGTCTGCTCCCATGGCACATTTTCATAATCACCATCATCGACATTATATGTCTGGGGATCTTGCCATTTGCCCGCACGAAGCTCCTTGGCAAGGCCCGTAATCTCGAGCTTGTAGAAGCGGTTGGGGTTGAGGCTGCGCATTCCTCGTACCGTCACCTTAGTGGCATTGAACTCTATATTATAGTAACGTATCACGCTGTCGCGCATTGTAGAGTCGCTATACTCGTAGAGCTTAACCTGACTGGTCGACGGATTGAAGCGGAACGTACGAGTTGACGTGGTCTCGAGGATTTCTCTCTCAGCTTCCACCTGCTTCATCTGTCTGTGGAGGTCGGTCTGGTCGAGCAGCGGATACTGCTCGTTAAGACGTGCCATCGGAGTGATGGTGAAGTCGGTGGGCAGGTCAGGACTTATGGTCATCTTGTGGTTCCATCCGTTCTTTCTTGTCTCCTCGCCAATGGACGATTCGCCCCAAAGCTGGAAGTCGTCAAGCGCATTGCCGTAGAAGATGTCACACTTCTTGCCGCAAGTGAACTGGAAGCGGCGGTTGAAGTTGATGAGGCCGCCCAAGAGACGGAGCTTCATGCGGAGGTCGCCGGTGAAGTAGCTCGGGTTAGGCAAGCCCATCTGGAGTACGCCGCCGATGCCTGCGTCCACAAGATCGATGCTTCCCTTCCAGAATCCGAGGTTCAGACGCAGACCCATCTTTGCATAGAGGTATGCGTAGAGCTGTCCCTCGCCGTACCATCCCTTCCATCCTGCTGCGCCGGGAACGCCTACACAGTAGACCTCGTCGCCGATGTGTGTGATGCTGACGTCGAAGCCAGCCTCGGCGCCCATATCGGCATAGAGGATGCCGAGGTCCACATTGATGTAGCCCCATACGCTTGCTCCGAGCATTACGCCACCCGTGGCGTTGGCGCGGAACTCTCTTAAGGCTTCCTCGCGGGCACGCTCAGCCTTGCTTACGTCTGCTGACTGAACGCCGTTGCTGCCGCGGCTACCGGTGAGGAACTGGCGTATGTTTTCGGGAATAGGAGGCAGAGCGCCGTTGTCCGGCAGCTCGTTGCCCACACAGAAGTAGGCATCCGCTCCGATCTTCACTTCCACAATCTTCGCCTCAAGGTCAATGAGAATGAACTGGCAGCGTTCGCTCTTCTGCGGTTTGCCGAGATAGAGGTGCCACTTCACCTTGTCGAAGTTCACACCTTTGTCGCGCCATGTAAGTCCAAAGTCGAGTGATATCTTGGCTCCTGACGTAGCCTTGAAGTTATCTTTGTTTTCGTTCTTGTTTTCATCCTTGCTCTCGTGTTTCTCCTCCTTGCTGTGTTCCTGATGGAGATTGTCCAGTCCAGCCATTGAGCCCAGCTTGTCGTAAGTGGTCTTTATGGTGTCGTTGAGAGCCTGCATCTGCTTCAGAATCTTGCTGTCCGCAAGCTGTTGCGTGTACTTCGTTATCTCACCTGCATACTTCTTTGCGAGTCCGTCCGCCGTGGCGTCAACCGTGACGTTCAGACGCAGGTACTTCGACTGGTCGTCGTTCTGATAAACGATGGACGCTCTCGAATTAACCAAGCCAGCCATAGCGCTCACATTGCCGTCAAGCATGAATGTGGTGAGGCGCTTGTGCTCCTTGTCGTATACCACGGTGAGCGAGAATTTGCCGCCGATGACGTTGTCGCCACCCGTCGCTGCAATGCCCAAACCAGCCGTTACGCCGATGACGCCCTTCTGAGCGATGGCCTTCGTTGCGTCCTTCGGGTCCTTTCGGCAGTTGAAGTAGAAGCCGCCGTGGATGTCGTTAAGCTCGATTGGCGGAATCTGCAGACCCACAGCCGAGCCGATAGCGATATTGAAGTAGCCCCAAGTGAAGTTGTTGCCTTCCTCCTTGTGCTCGAAATAGCCGCCGTTTGAGTCGAAGGTAAAGAGATTGCCGGGGAGCGCAAACTTAAGGTGGCCCTTATATCCCTTGTCCTTCACCTTGTCGTTAGGACGTATGACGTCCATTCTTCCCGAGATGGTGATGCCCGGAAGGTTGGACGAAACCTCGATGGAGTTAAACAGACAGTCCTTATATTCCAGCGAGATGTTGCTGATGTCGTCGAGGTTCTTCACCTCTGCCTGCAACTGAATGCCAGCCTTTGCCACCACGAGGTCTTCCAGCAAGCCAATCTTTCCCTCAAGGTCGAGCGTCATTGCGCCACCCGAATAGCCGAGATCATAGCGTGTAATGCCGAAGCAGAACGGACCTATCTTCTTTTCTAAAGAAGCCAACGACCATTCGCCCATGTTGAAATAGATGGGCTTGTCCTCAGAACCGAGGTTGCGTTCCTTCTCCTCGCAAAGCGTCTTCCACGCCGAACGTCTCAGTTCTTCAGCCTGAGCTGCGTGTGCCTTCTTCTGTGTTTCCTCCTTATCGTAGATTGATTCCCACGTAGAGCAGTTGGCAATGCGCATCTTTGTGAAGTGGATGCCGGGGATGCTGAGCTTCAGCGGCAGCCCGTCGAGAGCTTTCTTCACGAAGCTCGAGCGGTTCTTGGCAGCCTCCACCTTGTCGTTCACCTCGTCCAGCTTGCCCTGAATCTCGTCCGCATAACCGATGGTAATGCTTCCGCCCATAGAGAATTCCAGTCGGGTCTTCGTCGATCCGTCAGCCTGGTCTTCTGCTTCGAGGAAGAAATAAGTCTGCTTCTGCTCAAGGTTTGCCTCTGCAAGGATGAAGTCAAAGTTGATGTCCTCCACCTGCTGCACCTTAAATATATAGGCGTAGCCGTTGTCGTTGTCCTTCTTGAATCGCTTCTGGTTATATATATTACATGTGTAGGCGATGTCCGAATTGACGAGCGGCAGCTTCATGTTGCCGTCGAAGTAAGCCTTCTCGAAGTTGCTCTGCAGGAACTCCACGCCCACGTTGTCGAGCGTAAACGCCCAACCTCCGAGCTTTCCGGTCTTCGCGCTGATGATGTCCTCCGCACCGAACTTAAGCGAAACGCCCGACTTGTCGAAGAACATGTCCTTGGCAGCGAGAGTAAGACGACGGTCACCGTCGCCGTCTTCCTTGCCCACCTCCATAGCCTTCGGGAACTTTACGCCCACCTTGCTGATGTAAAGGCCCATCCATTCCTTGTCGTTGGTGCGGATGTCAGCCTTGCTCTTGTCATATCCGGCGGGGAACGATCCCATGTTATTGTCGTTCACCGTTGTGGAGTGGTCGTAGACAATGGCGCCCGGACAGAATGTCCAGCCCGGAAGAGCCTCTGCTTCGAAGTCGTCCATCGCAGCGCTTGCCGTCCAGTTGTTCCAGTCCTTGACGTCAGTCTGGATGTTCAGCACGGGTCGTTCGTCCGTAGCGGTGCCGTTAGCCACCTTCTTCAGCTTAGGAATGGCGATGTCGATGTCGATGTGTAAGGCTGCCAAAGAGTCAGCCTGCCAGTTGATGTAGCATCCGTCCGCAGGTGCCTGACCTTCGTCAGCCACCGTGATGTCGGTCGGAGCCTTAAACTTAATCTGGAAACCGGACGACGGTTCCTTCACGTCTATGGTGGAAAGCAGACACATCGATCCGCTCTCCGGCAACAGACGGTCGGGGCTGATACATGTGTGCGGTGCACCGAGGATGAGGATGTTGTTGTCCGTATAGCGGCTTTCGGGCAGCGTGAACGTACCGATAAGGTCCATTGAAGCCCACGAAGGAGCGAATGTCACGTTTACAATCTGGATGTCCACCGGAGTCTTGTTTACCGACTTCGGCAGCTTCATCGGCATCATGATGTTATCAAGCTTGCCTTCCGTGAGGAAGTCCTTGGCTCGATGGTAATAGTCATAATACTTGCCGAGGCTGAGCTGCTTGGCGATGTCGCGACCTCTGTTTGACGCTTCCTTCTGCAACATCTTAGCATAAGGTATGCCAGTGTCGCCGATGAGGTTGTCAATGCCCCAGTCGGAGAAGAGCTTGTCCACCTGTTCGCCGTTGTTCGACGCCCATGTGTCGCCCTTCATGCCCTTAGCCTTGCCGGCATAAACGATGTCGTCAGTATTGATGAAGAGCGAGTCGAACTCCACCTTCACCATCAGCGACAATCCGAGCGGCGACCATTCCACACGGCCGTTGCCGCGGAATCCGCCGTCCTTGCCGTTCTCCTTCATCTCGTCGATGGTGAGCTGATACTGTCCGATGCCCACCTCCTTGCCTATGAAGTCCTTCGCAGACTTCTTCGTAGGCTTGAGGTTCTCGATGTTCACCATTGACGAACACTGGAAGAACTTCTGGCTGATGCGCTGTGCGAGGGCGAAGTCGATGACGTTTACGGAGTCGTTGACGAACGCCACGGACTGTACGTTCTCGCTCTTGGGGAGCACGCGCAGCACCATATAGTCGCCAGCCACCACCTTGTCGCTGATCTTCTCCCACTTGATGGAGTCAGAAAGGTCGTACGTGGAGTGTGTGTAGACCGGCTCTGAGGCGAAGATGTCGGCGCGGTCCATCTCTGGCTCGCCGCGGAAAAGCTGCACCTCATAATTGATCTTCACCGTGTCCTGACGTTCTCCTACGCCACCCACGAACCATGCCTTCTTCCATTCCACGCCGATGTCGTCGCCCGTGAATGACTTGCGGGCTCCTGCATTGCCGGGGAAGCTCGGGCGGATGATCTGCGGATTGCGGAAGTTATATACCGAATCGGTCACTTCCTCCTTGCCGCTACCGAAACCGAAGTCGAACTCGTCGTCTTCTTCCTCCTCATCCTTCTTGTCCTCCTTGTCCTTGTTGTCGGGCGTTGGGGGCGTCACCACGGTGGTGGCGTCAGGCTCGAAGCGGAAGAGGCGGAGGTCGGATTTGCCGTCGTTCTCCACCATGGAGTAGTTGAGATAAGTGCTGCCCAGACCGGACTGTTCCGCCGTGACGCGTGCCACGTAGGTCATGTCGTCTATCATGGAGCGGATGCGCTCCTGCGGCAGAATCAGCATCGGCGACATCAGTCCCGACTTCTCGTACACGGCAGGATTATACTCTATGGCTTCGTCAGGCGTCTGACCGCCGACAAGCTGCACCACCTTAAACTTATACGTAAAGCGTGCCGCGCCGGGATTGCACGTCACGATGGGTTCTTTCCACGTAAAGAGGGCGTTCTGCTTGTCCATGGTGCATACGGAAGCGTCGGAAGAACTTCCGATGCCGGGCATAGGCATCAGGAACTCCGGCGCCTGAGCCTTGTAGCATATAGTGAAGATGCACTGTCCGCTGCTGGGGCTGCTCACCATGACGGGAGCGTCACGTCCCGGCTCCCAGCGGTAAGCCACGAGGCGCATGCGATACTGGCCCTCGGGCAGGAGTCCGAAGGCGCCGCCCTCATAGTCGCTGAACAGACCCGGGGTGGTGGCGATGCGGTCGTTGGGCACATGATTGAAGAGATTCTTCATCTCCACCATGCTCAGAATGTGCGTTCCGCCGGAAGGCACCGTGATGGGCTTGTCGGGCTGATACTGTGCAGGAATCTTGACGTAAAGTCCCGAGTTGGGATTTATCTGCTCAAGGTCCATGACGAGATAGACGTTCTGCGTCTCGCCAGAAGAGTTGATCAGACTTACGTTGAAGTAGTTGCCGGGATTGGCTACGTACAGCATTGCCTGCGGAGGCAGCGTGGGCTGTACCGGATTGACCGTCACCATTACGTCCTGAGCGGCTGCCTGCAGCATGGCACCCAGGATGATGAGTAGTGATAGGATGTGGAATCTCAGTCTGTTCATATCTTGATCTTTATTTTATCGTGGGAATAAAAGTTACACTATAGCGACTTGTTCTGTTCCTTCTCCGCCTTACGCTTTATCTCGAGGAGCGTGAAGGTGTAGGTGTAGTTGAAGCTGATGTTGATGTCCGTGGCGTCCAGCTTCGAACGTGTCTTGGTGATGTTGACGTCGCCGTACTTGTTGAATCCGGCAGTCATCGAGAAGAGATGCTTCTGCTTGATGCTGTAGCTGGCAGCCATGTCGCATCCCATGGACAGGCTCTTCGACTGTCGCTTCACCTCATTGTAGCACATCGAGAATGTGGCAGAGAGGTTGAGGGCATCGTCCTTTAGGAAGGCGCGGTTGGCTGTCACCGAGGCGAGGTCGCTGGTGTAGCGCGTGTTGAATCCCTTTGACGACTGGTGGTTTATGGAGGTCTGGAAGCTGGTCTTCCATGCCTTCACCTCCAGTCCGTAGCTGGCTCCGATGGCGAGGGACGTTACGTCGCTCACGCCGGTGGCAAAGCGGTTGAGGTCCTTGTTCTGCACGAGGCTGGCAGAGAGCGAGAAGGCATGGCCGAACTGGTCGTTGTCCACGGCGTAGGACGGCGTGAACGTGAAGGTGTTCATGGCGCGACGTACGCGAGTGGTGTCGTTCACGTGTGCCGTGCCGTCAGCCTGCGTCTGCAGGTAGCCGTTATAGCCGAACGAGAGATTGAGGCGGTTGGCTATGCGTGTGGCTATGAAAGCCGAATAGACGAAGCCCCGCGTGGTATAGAGCTGCTTGTTGGAGAGATTGTCCTCCTGGGCGGAGAACGTGGCTGCCACCGACACGCGGCGGAAGAGCGTGGTGCCGAGGCTGGCTCCGACGCTGTGATAGTTGTTAGCCATATAGTAGGTGCCGAGCGACGTATAGTCGGGCTGTATGATGCGATAGAAGAGCGAGGCGTTCACGCCGCCCGCGTTGATGTTGAGGTTGGCGTCGCCCGCGAAGCGTGCCATGGAGGTGTAGCGTGTGTCGAACACCTTGTCCCATCTTGTCACCTTGCTGTCCGTCACCTTCTCCGCGCGTGTGTCGGTGGTGAAGGCTGATGTGGCTACGTTGGCTGTCAGCGACATCCAGTTCTTGATGCTCACGCCTCCCTTCAGTCCCACCACGATGTTCTCCTGCGGCGATATGCGCTCCTGCCAGTACTCGTCAATGGAGCTGCGGCGGTCGTATGCGCGGAGCAGATAAAGGTCGAGGTAGTTGCTGCCCGTGCCGTAGCCTATGTTGAATCCCCATCCTATGCGTCGATACTGCGGATTGCGCGGCGAGGGCGACGTAGGGTCGTCGTTGACGGCACTGCGCAGCGTGCCGTAGAAAGCTCCCACGCGGAACTTCTGCGTACGATATTCCAGACCCACACCGTTGTACGACATACTCATGACGTAGGGCGAGAATCCTGCCGACGACCTTCCTATATGTCCGTGCCATTGCTTGTACGACGGCGAGAGATTGAAGGAGATATGGGGATAGTTGAAGTCCAGATTGTTGTTGGAGTAATAAAGCGAGAAAGGCATGTTGAATCCATACATGCTGATGTTGAGGTTGAGGAACAGCGTATTGCTCAGCGGCGAGGCGTATGCGCTGCCTGCCGTTGAGTGAAAGTAGGTGTTCTGTGTACCTACGGAACCCGTGATGATAAGGGGATCGCTCTTCGCAATCTCCGTGATGTTCTGTGCTGTTGTGCCGCTGGTATGCAGAAAGAGTGCTGCCACAGCCGTCAGTATGGTTATGTGTAAGTGGCTTTTCATCGCTTTGGTTCTTTTAGTGGTTATTTAAAGTTTCGCATGTCTCGAGACATGCGAAACTTTTAGTTATATTAGTATAGTCAACTTACTTGACAAGCTTCTTCGTAACGGTCTTGCCGTCCTTGGTCTTCACCTTCACTACGTAAACGCCTGAAGGAAGGCCGGTAACGGTGGTCTCGCCGGTTGAGACAACAGCACCGGATGCGTTGCATACGATGACGTCAGCCACGTCCATGCCCTGGACTGTGATTTGTCCGTCCACAACGGCGATGCCCGAAGATGCGATGTCGGCTGCTGTGATGCCGGTGACGATGCCACCTACAGTCAGACGCTGCGGAGCGCGGAGCGAACCTGCCATCTTTGCGAACGGCATCTGCTCGTTGATGGTGCGCATCTCGCCGCTGACGGCGTCATGGAGCTTGAACGAAATGGTCTCGCCCTTGTCAGCATGGACGGTGATGAAGCACTTGCCGTCTATCATCTCGCCCTCACCACGACACTCGTCGCCTACGAAGGCGCCCACCGTGAAGCGTTCTGCCGAATAATCGTTGCCAAGGTCGGCTACGATGGTCATGTTGTCAGCGAACGGAGCGCTGTTGTATGTCCATACGCTCTGCTTGTGCTGGGGAGCGTTCATCACCGGAGTGCCCTGAGGCATAAGGCTCTCACGCTGGTATTCCATGTCGATGGTGTCTGATGCTGCATTGAAATACATATATCCGAGTCCGGCATGCAGAGTGGTAAGGGTGCCTGTCCACTTTTCGCCATTGTATTCAGCGAAACCGTTGTCCTTCGATACGATGCGGTCGCCCACGTTGAATTTGTTTGCGTATGTATCTTCGGTAGAGAACACCGAGTTGATATCGTGGTCATACTGATAGGGATTGCCGAGCCAGTTCCACATCGGCACAATCTGACGATGAGTCCGCATGTCTTCGTAAGCGCCGGTGTACATGATTCTCAAGTCAAGCAGACCGGGCTCCTCTTCCTTTACCTTAATCTTATAGCATGTGCCAGTCTCCAAACTGTAGATGTCGCCGAAGTAGCCGTATTCGGGGTCGTTATGGAGAAGGGCGTCTTCTGAGCGGATTTCCTCCACCACGTTGCCTAATTCGTATTCAGGAGAGTTCCAGCGCACGCCGCCGCCATAGAGCGAAGCCCACTTCCATCCTGCCTTCTGCATATAACGCTGACCGATATCGACATAAGATGATGCCACCTCTACGCCGTCGAGCTTCACGCTGATAGTGGCTCTGCCCACGCTATGAGGTCTGATGGTATAGTTAAGCATGGTCTCATCCGTAGGAACAATCTCTACCATGCTCTTCCATTCCTCAGAAACATAGCTGTCAGGAGTTATAGTCACCTCCACTCTTGACGGGTCTACCTCTGCGTCAACGGGGTCGGGAGTAAGCACGAAGTCGCGTGTCTCGGTGCTTACCATCTCCACGTATCCGTCCACCTTGAATCCCTTAAGAGACTCCAAAATCGTTATGTTGAAGTGGTTTGAAATTCTATACTCATCATTTTGGAGTCCTTCTTCAGTTGCGATGGTGCGCTCAGATGAATAGCTGATATCAATCCGTCCCTGACCTATACTATCGATTAATGCAGAAAGGATGTCGTTCTTGAAATCATAATACAGGTGTACGGCTTTCGTATAAGATCTGATATCCAAATCGCTTTCTGCTATATCGTACTCTTCATATTCTTCATACTTAGGCCATGACGGTGTCATGATGATGTTGTTACGGATATCCACAGAGATGTCCCACTTGTCAGTATCCTTTCTTGGCATCAAGAAAGTCATCTCCTCCTGCTTGAACGTGATGTTCGTAGGACCTCTTTTTACGATAACCTCGTATTCGCAATCGGCTTGAGAATTCTGCGTTGAAATTATCGTAACAAGAACTCTACCTGGCTTAAGGGCGATCATCTCGTCACCTTCATTAAAATATAAGTCACCAAATATGTCGGTATACTTATAAGCTCCGTCACCATCCTCGTACACTCCCTGATCACTATAACTTTGGTTAACTTCGTAATACACGCTGCGGTCTGTAGCATCCTCCGGCATTACCTTATAGCCGGCAGGAAGGATGTCGAGAAGGTTCTCGCCTACAAACATCTTAATAGTCTTAACGGAGCCAACCATATCGATATACTCTACCGGCTTAAAGACTGTGACCTTAAGGTCCACGCTGGCATTCTCGCCGCTAAGCGTCATGGTGTAAGTGCCGGCCTTTACTGGATTAAACTTGCCAATATCATTACCTTCCATCGGACGAATGGCAGTCTCGTCGCTGCTCTTCCATGTCAGTTCCTCGTTGCAGTCGCCAGGTGCTGTGGTGTAGCCGCTGCGAAGCACGGTGTTGAGGGCAGCAGTGTCGCCCAAGTTAACCGTGATGCCATTCTTATACTCGTCGCGAAGCTCAATAGAGGTGGCAGGCTGGATGACACGTACACTAACCTTTGTGTACTGTCCGGTAGGCTTCATGCCCCAAAGATTCGGACTTACGCTAACACTACCGTATTTGCCAGTCGACTTAAGGGCTTTAAACGTATTGCCTTTGATGGAGGCATATTCATTCTCTTTCTCACCTTGCCCCATGGTCCAGTTCATTTCCGGTATGTTGGCATTTGCAGGTTCAAACGTGATATGATCCAACAAATTGAACTCTGCACCTACCTTAACACTCACTTCAGGCTGGACGATACTATAATACCCAGGACGTATGAACGTCAGCTGATAGAGGGCTGACAACTTACCGGTGGTACCATTATTAGTATAGGTTACTGCATTGGCGGCAGGCTTCAGGTCGTTGAAAACAAGAGACTGATTACCACCTACGCTTAAACGGTACGAGATAGCCTTGCCATTGTCAGTATTCGTGCCCTTTACACGCAGAGCGAAATAATAAATGGTTTGGGTGTCCGATACAGAATATCGGCTTACCTTCGCAAGTCCGCGGCATTCACCATCAATGAATGCTCCGAGGTAAGTGTTGTCATTAAAACTTTGTACTGCACTGCCTTGGTCATCTACCAAGCCTACATAAATGACGTGCTCGTCAGGATAGGCATTGGGATTATAGCCCCAATCAGGTTGTTGTGCCGCCATACCTACGGCATATAGCAGTAGGGATAGCATTAGTAATAATTGTTTCCTCATATTAAAAATGATTTGAAAGGTGAATAATAATATGTTATCTATTTAGTTTTATGTTTAATAATGTGATGTTTGGGTTTCTTGGTTATTTCCTGTTCAGTCCCCAGCTTTTCCACATGCTCCCTGATTTTGCCCTCGACGTCATCATAAGAATGTCGCCAAGGTTCGTTCTCAATAGTATGGTCTTGCGGTCTCATATTGTACGTTATTTGTGGTTAGTGATATTTACATGAGACGACACGCCTTACGCTATGTCTGTCAGCGCTGCAAAATAAGCTGAAATTCGCTCAAGTCCGTTGTATAAACTTAACAAAAAATGGCCAATTCTTAACAAAATAAGGGTCATCGCACGATTTGACAAGCCAATAGGCAATTTATGTACATGATTTGACAAGTGATTTAACGAAATTTTTGGGATGGAGGGGTAGACGAAAACGCCAAAAATCACACGCAAATCCTGTCAGTTATTCAATATGAAGACATCGCATCGTAAGACAAGAAGACAGTATCTTTAGGACACGAAGACATGTTTTTTCGACATGAAGACATGAAAACATGTTTTTTCGACATGAAGACACGAAGACATGTTTTTTTGACATGAAGACACTAAGACATGATATTTAGGTTTTTGACGTTAAGCTATGGGACAAACATAGGAGGCTACGGCGTCTCGCCGTAGCCACGCAGCCTTCCATAGCAAACGCTCAATCAGCTTATTATTGATTAACTGTTCGTGGGTGCGTGGCTACGGCGAGACGCCATAGCCTCCTAAGTTTGTCCTATAGCCAATTCAAAACTCACCGCTCGGCTCTGCCGCTTGCCTAAGCAAGAACTCCTAATTCGTCCGCCGTCCGCCATGCAAATATCGTACAAAGAGTAAAAAGCTGTTACAAAATAAAAATTGATTATAGAG